>VOFC01006857.1_pt1 | contig 47099 bp, 40 predicted proteins | sample 5384161 | NCBI WGS metagenome assembly VOFC01 (sample SAMN12384722, study PRJNA508395) | human gut metagenome | isolation source: healthy gut B | host: Homo sapiens | reverse complement strand
GCATAACCAACGCTACGTCATATTGGTGGGACATCCGTGGAACTTAGAAGATATTTACCATACGCTGAACGACCATAGTCTTGGATTCAAGATTTTAGGCATCTTCACCCGTAAAGAACTGCCGGAAGACATGCAACTGAAAAATCTGGGAGACCGGCGGATGGTAATGAGTTACTTGCGTCAACACCAGGAGGTGACAGACTTATACATGGTGCCCGACACCGACTATACAGCAGAAACGGACGAGATATTCCGTTATTGCGAAGACCACATGATTCGTTTCTACGCCCTGCCCGTATTCATGGAGTTCCTGACCAAACGCATGGAATTGTCGCATTTAGGCAGTACCATGCTGCTGAGCGTACGAAACGAGCCGCTGCAAGACCCGGTGAACCGCGGGGTCAAACGACTTTTCGATATTTTGACATCCGGACTATTTCTGCTCACCGTATTTCCGATTGTGTACCTCATTGCAGGTATCATCATCAAAATACAAAGTCCGGGGCCGATTCTCTTTAAACAAAAGCGGAACGGACTGGACGGAAAAGAGTTCTATTGCCTGAAGTTCAGAAGCATGCACGTCAACAAAGACAGGCGCTCTCGCGCGGCATGCCCGCATCGGCCAGCATGGAAGGCACCACGAAGATCAGGTAGCACATGGCCATGAAGCTCGTCAGGCCGGCGCGCAATTCCTGCCGTACCGAGGTCCCGTTGGCCTTGAGGGCAAAGATCCTTTCCAGCATACATCCTCCTTTCTGACCGGAGAGCTCCGCCGTGGGAGTGCGGCGCCCCCGGACGCACCGGCAGAAAGACCGGCCCGCAAGGGCCGGTCTCCGGGCGTCCCGCCCGGCCGGCAGGGGCCGTGCCTCCCGTTGCCTGCGGCGGCACAGCCGTCAGCCGCGCTCCGCAACAGGGGTGCGAAGCGTTCTTATACCCGGCAAGGCGCACTCTGCCAAGTGCGCCGCCAAAGCAAAAAAGGCGCGGCACCCCCGTCAGGGATGCCGCGCCGGCAAAAACGTCCCTCAGGCGGCCGGGCCGGTGCCGCCCTGCTCCGGGCCGCTCCAGGCACCGTCCGTGACCATGCGGCGGCCCCGCGCCCAGACATGGCGCGGCCAGCCCTGCACCTCAAGGCCTTCATAGGGGGTATAGTCGCCCTGATGCAGCTCGCGGGCGCTCAGTTCCCGGCGGCAGGCCGGGTCCAGCACCACCACGTCGGCATCGAAACCGGCGTCCAGGCGGCCCTTGCGCCCGCCCAGGCCCAGCAGACGGGCGGGCGTGGTGCAGGCCACGTCCACGAAGCGCGGCAGGGTCAGGCGGCTCTTGCGCACGCCTTCCGAGAACAGCAGGGGCAGGCGCGTCTCCACGCCGGGCATGCCCTGCGGGCAGGCAAAGACCGATTCCCGGCCGGTGGCCCATTTGCGGGCGTAGCTGACTTCGTCATGGGCGGAGACCACATGATCCAGCAGGCCGCGGGCAAGGGCGTCCCACAGCAGGCGCCCGTCGCGCGGGGCGCGCAGGGGCGGCATGCAGACATACTTCAGGCCCTCGGCCGCGCCCTCGCCGTAGCTGGCGGCATCCAGCAGCAGATAGCGCGGCGCCGTGCAGGCATGGACACGGCCGCAGCCGTGCCCGCCGGAAAGCGCCGTCAGGGCGCGTGCCGACGAGACCGGACCCAGGCACAGGGGGCTTTCCGCGGCATGGGCCAGGGTCAGCGCCAGACGCACGGCCGTTTCTTCGGCATAGGCGGGGAAGACCTGCGGCCAGACCTGCACGTCCCGCTGTCCTTCGGCCTCCAGACGGGCGCGCATGCCCCTGCCCACGGGCTCCAGACCGCAGGCGGCCAGCGGCAGCATGTCCCGGGCCCTGAGGTCGCGCAGGCGCATGCAGGCATCGGCGGCCGTCAGCAGCGACGCGGGGAAGGCCGCGCAGGCCGCCGCATCCGGCAGTTCCCCGGCGGCGTCGGCGTGCACGACCACATCCACGGGCAGGCCGTCCGTGACCGGCGCGGAGCCGTCGCACGGCGGCAGCACGCCCAGGCTGGTGGTGCCGCCCATGAGCGCGGCCCGGGCCAGTCCGCCCAGCCACGCACCTGGGCATCCACACCGCCGGGCAGCACATAGCAGTCCGTGGCGTCCACCACGCAGGCGCCGGAAGCGGAAAGGCCCTCGCCCACTTCCACGATACGTTCGTCCTCCAACAAGACATCGGCCTTGCGCACGCCGTCATGGCGCACCACCAGACCACCCTGTACCAGAGTACGCATGATCCCGACCTCGCTGTTACAGGCCGCGTCCCATGGAGACGCCGCCGATCATCTGTCCCTTGGCCTTGACCTCCGTGCCGCAGCCGCTCAGGCAGGCCGCCAGCACCACCGCCGCCAGCAGAAGCAGCGGCAGGAAGGGCCGCCCCTTGCGCGCGGGCCTCATGACGGCCGCTCCTGCGTGACCTTGGCCCCGGCGGGCACGTCGTCCGTGATCCAGACATTGCCGCCGATGACCGCGCCCCGGCCCACGGTGACGCGGCCCAGGATGGTGGCGCCCGCGTAGACCGTCACCCGGTCTTCCAGGATGGGATGGCGCGGGATGCCCTTGGTCAGGGTGCCGTCGGCGTTCTTGGGGAAGGAGAGCGCGCCCAGGGTCACGCCCTGGTAGAGGCGGCAGCTGTTGCCGATGATGCAGGTCTCGCCGATGACCACGCCCGTGCCGTGGTCGATGAAGAAATCGTTGCCGATGGTGGCCCCGGGATGGATGTCGATGCCCGTGCGCGAGTGGGCCATCTCGGAGATGATGCGCGGGATCAGCGGCACCTTGAGGCTGTAGAGCTCGTGGGCGATGCGGTGATGCACCATGGTGTACATGGAGGGATAGCAGAAGATGGTCTCGCCCGGGCTGGTGGCCGCGGGGTCGCCTTCGTAGCCCGCCTGGGCATCCCCGGCCAGCTTGTGGCGGATGTCCGGCAGCTTGTCCATGAAGGCCAGCGCCAGCTCGCGGCTGTTGCGCTCGCAGTTCTGGCAGCCCTCGCCCTCGCCCGTGCAGGAGAAGGAGATGCCGCGCTGGATCTGCTCGGCCAGCAGCCGGTAGACGCTGTCCAGGTTGGCGGCCAGATGATGGCGCATGGATTCGCGCCAGACGCGCGCGGCCCCGAAATAGCCGGGGAACAGCGCTGCCCGCAGGCGATCCATGATCTCGCTCAGCCTGTCCAGGGAAGGCATGGCCATGCCGCGGGCCGAACAGTGCCAGACCTTGTCCAGGGATTCGGGATGGCAAAGACGGTCGACCACGGAATCCAGGCGCTGCATGGCGTCGGAAGAAGGAGTGTCCTGAAGAATGCTCATAATCACCTGCGTCATGTTTTTTCGCGCATTGTACACGGCAGAGGCCCGCAAGGCAAAGGAAAACGGGCACCTGCCGGCGGCAGCGCCCGTCATTGACAAATCCGCCCGCTGGGCTAGGTTCAGGACGCAGGCCCCGTCCGTGCAGGCCCGCCGTCCCCCATGCCGCAGGACAGGGGCACGGACCGCCGCCCCGCCTGTCCCGTCCCTGCCGGCCGGGACGGCATGCGCGCAACGGGCCTCCCGCCCCGTCCACCCCTTCCCCACAAGGAGCCCCGCCATGAAAGTCCTGGCCACCCCGCGATCCTTCGGCAAGAACAATCCCGAACTCTTCGACATCCTCCGCGACGCGGGGCTGGACGTCGTGCGCAACGATACCGGCGCCATCCTCTCCGCCGCCCGGATGTGCGAGAAGCTGGCCGACTGTGACGGCCTGATCGTGGGCGTGGACCCCGTCGATGCCACGGTGCTGGCCGCCGCGCCCCGGCTCCGGGCCATCGCCAAGTACGGCGTGGGCCTGGACAATATCGACCTGGCCGCCTGCGAGGCCCGCGGCATCAGGGTCTCCCGCACCGTGGGCGCCAACAGCGAGGCCGTGGCCGACTACGCCCTGGCCCTCATGCTGGGCGTGGCCCGCAAGGTGGCCCTTATCGACCGCCGCTGCCGCGAACGGGACTGGAGCAAGATCACCGGCATCGACCTGTACGGCAAGACCGTGGGCATCATCGGCCTGGGCGCCGTCGGCAAGCGGGTGGCCCGCCGCTGCGGCGCGGGCTTCGGCATGAAGGTGCTGGGGCACGACATCGCCTGGGATGACGCCTGGGCCGCCGGGAACCATGTGGAACGCGCCGGTCTGGAACGCATCTTCCGCGAAGCCGATTTCATCAGCCTGCACACCAGCCTCGACGACAGCACCCGCCATCTGGTGGACGCCCCGCGGCTGGCCCTCATGAAGCCCACCGCCATCCTCATCAACACCGCCCGAGGCGAGCTGGTGGACGGCCCCGCCCTGCTGGAGGCCCTGGAGCAGAAGCGCATCTACGGCGCCGGTCTGGACGTGTTCGAGCAGGAACCGCCGCAGGACGCCCGCTGGTACGCCCTGGACAACCTGGTCATGGGGTCCCACTGCTCGTCCTCCACCAGCGGCGCCGTGGCCACCATGGGCCATATGGCCGTCAGCAACCTGCTCCGCGATCTGGGATTGGGGGGCTCCGGCGGATGCTGATGCGGGGGAAGGCCGTGCCCCGCTTCTGTGCCGCTCTGCCCTGAAGGGAAAAGAAAACGGGGCCGTCTCCTGAGGGAGACGGCCCCGTTCCGTATCGTGGGAGCTGTCGTTGACGCCGGGAAGCGAGGTACCGGTGCGGCGGGCACAGCTCCGTATGCGTCCTTCGCTGCCGCGCCCGTCCCTTGCCGCTCTGCTTTGAACGGAGGAAGGTGCGCGGGACGCGCCTTCCCGGGAGCGGTTTGGGGAAGGGGAACGCGGGGCGGGGCCGCTTTGCACCGCAGGGGAAAGCGGCTCCCCCCTGCGGCATCTGTGTCTTAGGCCAGCACTTCCATAGTGGCCTGGGCGATCTGCAGTTCCTCGTTGGTGGGGATGATGAGGACCTTGATCTTGCTGTCGGGGGTGGAGATGGTGCGGGCACCGGGCTTGCGGGTGCCGTTTTCTTCCAGGTTCAGGCGCACGCCCAGCTCTTCCAGGCCTTCACAGACCATGGCGCGGACGATGTCGTCGTTTTCACCGATGCCGGCGGTGAAGACCAGGGCATCGACCTTGCCGCCCAGCAGGAAGAAGTAGGCGCCCAGGGTCTTCTTGATGCTGCGGACCAGCATCTTGAGGGCCAGTTCGGCCTTTTTGTTGCCGTTTTCCACTTCCTTGTGCACGTCACGCATGTCGGTGAAGCCGCACAGGCCCAGCAGACCGGACTTCTTGTTCATCAGGGTGTCCATCTCCTCGGGGGTCAGACCCTTCTTTTCCATGATGAAGGGGACGATGGCCGGGTCGATGGAACCGCAGCGGGTGCCCATGATGAGGCCTTCCAGAGGCGTGAGGCCCATGCTGGTATCAAAGCACTTGCCGTCTTTCACGCAGCTCATGGAAGAGCCGTTGCCCAGGTGCATGGTGATGGAGCGCAGCTCGGACTGGGGCTTGCCCAGGTATTCGGCGGTCTTCTTGGCGATGTACTTGTGGGAGGTGCCGTGGAAGCCGTAACGGCGGATGTGCATCTCTTCGTAGATCTCGTAGGGCAGGCCGTACATGTAGGCTTCCTGCGGCATGGCCATGCCGAATTCGGTGTCGAACACGGCCACGTTGGGCACGCCGGGGAAGAGCTTTTCGGCCACTTCGATGCCCATGAGGTTGGCGGGGTTGTGCAGGGGGCCCAGGGGGAAGCAGTCACGGATGATCTGCTTCACGTTCTCGTCCACCTTCACGGTCTCGGTGATGGATTCGCCGCCGTGCAGCACGCGGTGGCCGATGGCGTAGATCTCGCTCTTGTCCTTGATGACGCCCTTTTCGGCATCGGTCAGCAGGGAGATGACCAGTTCCATGGCTTCCACATGGGTGGGGAAGGCGCTTTCGCGCACGATCTTTTCCTCGTGGTCGGTGTCGGGGGCGATCTTGTGGGTCAGCTTGCCCGTGCCGCCCTGGCCGATGCGTTCGGCCAGGCCGGAAGCCAGGACGGTCTCGGTGTCCATTTCCAGCAGCTGATATTTGCAGGAGGAAGAGCCAGCATTGATGACCAGTACTTTCATGAGAGATCCTCGTCGGGGGGGGAATGGAGGGACGGAGCCGTGGCTCCGTCCCTGCTATGATGGTTGCGGACAGGATGCCGGGCGCGGCCGGCGCGTGCCCGTGCTACTTCTGCTTTTCGGCAGCGGCCTGGATGGCGGTGATGGCCACGGTGTTCACGATATCGGGTACGGTGCAGCCGCGGGACAGGTCGTTGACGGGCTTGTTGAGGCCCTGCAGGACAGGACCGATGGCCACGGCCTCAGCGGCGCGCTGCACGGCCTTGTAGGTGTTGTTGCCGGTGTTGAGGTCGGGGAAGATGAAGACGGTCGCCTTGCCGGCCACCTTGCTGTTGGGCAGCTTGGTCTTGGCCACGGTGGGATCGATGGCGGCGTCGTACTGCAGGGGGCCTTCCAGGGAGAGCTGGGGAGCCTTTTCCTTGGCCAGGGCCGTGGCTTCCACCACCACATCCACGTCGGCACCCTTGCCGGACGTGCCGGTGGAGTAGGAGAGCATGGCCACGCGGGGCTCGATGCCGAAGACCTTGGCGGTATCGGCGGAGGCCACGGCGATCTCGGCCAGCTGCTGGGAGGTGGGGTTGGGGTTGACGGCGCAGTCGCCGAAGACCAGCACGCGGTCCTTGAGGCACATCAGGAAGACCGAGGAGACCACGGAATAGCCGGGCTTGGTCTTGATGAACTCGAAGGCGGGACGGATGGTGTGGGCGGTGGTGTTCACGGCGCCGGAGACCATGCCGTCGGCGTCGTCCTTCTTGACCATCATGGTGGCGAAGTAGGTGGCGTCGCTCATGACGTCGCGGGCACGTTCGATGGTCACGCCCTTGGCCTTGCGCAGTTCGGCGTAGGTGGCGGCGTAGTCTTCGAACTTGGGCGAGGTGGTGGGATCGATGATGGTGGCCTTGCTGACGTCAAGGTGCAGTTCGCGGGCCAGCTTGTTGATCTTGTCCTCATTGCCCAGGAGGATGATGTCGGCCACTTCGCGGCGCAGCAGGATGTCCGTGGCCTGCAGGATGCGGGGTTCCTCGCCTTCGGCCAGGACGATGCGCATCTTGTGGGCCTTGGCGCGCTCGATGAGGTTCAGTTCGAACATCATGGGCGTCATGCGGCCGGGTTTGGTCATGTTCAGGCGGGCGCTGATCTCCTTGCCGTTGACGTAGTGGTCATACAGGCCCAGCACGGTGTTGATCTTGCGGGTATCGGTGGGCTCGATGAGGCCGTAGATCTCCTGCAGGGACATGAAGGCCTTGGAGGTGTGCTGGTCGGTCAGCAGCACGGGCAGGGGAGCGCCGGTCCAGCCCTCGATGAGGCTGCTCACTTCGGCGCTGGGGCGGATGCCGCCGGTCAGCAGCACGCCGGCGATGTCGGGCTTGCTGGAGGACAGGCGGGAGGCGATGGAGGCCAGCAGGATGTCGGTGCGGTCGCCGGGGGTGACGATGAGCTGATCCTTGGCCAGGTAGCCCAGGAAGTTGTCCACATGCATGGCGGCGATGAGGTAGTCGCCCACCAGGGCGTCGAGGTGGGCCTCGCCGGAGAGCACCTCGGCATTGAGGCCCTTCTGCAGGTCGCGCATGGTGGCGCGGCCCAGGGCGGGCTCGTCCGGGATGGCATAGACCAGGCCGGGCTTGCCGTCCACGGCAAAGATGTCGCTCAGGTCGTCGGCTTCGGCGCGGGTCAGGCTGGCGCGGTTGACGATGGTGGCGATGACATCCAGGGAGTAGGGGGCCATGGAGTCGCGGGTCACCAGCAGGGAGTCGCGCACGTCTTCGGCGGTCTTGCCTTCACCACTGGTGATGAGCATCACGGGGCAGCCCAGGTTGGAGGCGATCTCGGCGTTCAGTTCGAATTCGAAGACCGGGTCCTTGCCCAGGAAGTCGGTGCCCACGCAGAGCACGAAATCGTGGCGGCTCTGGAGTTCCTTGAACTTCTGGATGATGTTCTCGATGACCAGGTTGCGGTCGCCCTGATTGATGATGGTGCGCACTTCCTGGTAGGTGTAGGCGAAGGTGTCGCAGTAGTCCTGCTTGAGCTTGAAATGTTCCAGCAGCAGGTTGATGTCCGGGGCGCGGTCATCCAGCTGGGGTTCATTGATGATGGGGCGGAAGATGGCCACATCCTGCATGTTGCGGCTCAGGATGGACATGGTGCCCAGGGCGATGGCGCGCTTGCCGGTGCGCGGGCCCGTGGCGGTAAGGTATAGGGCGCGATGCATGGTTTCCTCCAGGACGGGGCGCTGGCCCCGGTGAATCGATGCCGTTATGGTTGAAGTTTCGCAAGCCGGAAACTTCCAGAGCGCGGATGGGCTGATGGCGCGCCGCGCGCCGCGGCCCGCAGGCCGCTGCCCGGGCGGGCGGAAATATGGTGGTGCTCCATGCGGGGCTGCCGTCCCGGCATGGGCGCGTCCTGGCCGGCGGTGCCGGAGGACGCGGGGGCCGGACCCGTGCTCCAGATAATGGGGGCGCGGCCGTTGCGGCCGCGCCCCTTCATTCATTCAGCGTATGCCGGCTTAGTTTTCGCTGCCGGGATGGGGCAGGCTGGCCAGCTGCTTGTACAGAGCGTGACGCTCGTTGTAGGCCTTGTCCAGTTCGGCCTTGAGCTGCTTGGACACTTCGGGATCCTTCTTGTCCAGAGCGGCAAAACGGGTCTCGCCGGCCAGGAAGGCCTGCAGTTCGCCGTTGGGATCCTTGGTGTAGTCCAGCTGGAAGGGATTCTTGCCTTCCTTGGCCAGTTCGGGGTTGAAGCGGTACAGGGGCCAGTAGCCGGTCTGCACGGCCAGCTTTTCTTCTTCCTGGCTCTTGCCCATGCCCTTGCGGATGCCCTGGTTGATGCAGGGAGCGTAGGCGATGATCAGCGAGGGGCCCTTGTAGGCTTCGGCTTCGCGGAAGGCCTTGAGCACCTGCTGCTTGTCGGCGCCCATGGCGATGGAGGCCACGTACACATAGCCGTAGCTCATGGCCATGCGGCCCAGGTCCTTCTTGCCGATGCGCTTGCCGGCAGCGGCGAACTGGGCGATGGCGCCCAGCGGGGTGGACTTGGAGGCCTGACCGCCGGTGTTGGAGTACACTTCGGTATCCATCACCAGGACGTTGATGTCGTCGCCGGAAGCCAGGACGTGGTCCAGACCGCCGTAACCGATGTCGTAGGCCCAGCCGTCACCACCGAAGATCCACACGCTCTTCTTGGTGAAGAGGTCGCCCATATCCCACAGCTTGTGGGCCAGGGCGTGGTTGGCTTCGGACAGGCTGTCCAGGTTGTCCAGGATCTCTTCGCCGAACTTGCGGGAGCCTTCGGCGTCGTCCATGTTGTCCAGCCAGCCCTGCAGGGAGGCCTTCAGTTCGTCGTCGATGCCTTCGGTGGCCAGGGCTTCCTTGACGGCCAGGGCCAGGGCGCCGCGGCGCTGCTTGTAGCCCAGACCGATACCGCAGCCGAATTCGGCGGCGTCTTCAAAGAGGCTGTTGCCCCAGGCGGGACCGAAGCCGTCCTTGTTGGTGGTGTAGGGCGTGGTGGGGGAAGAGGCACCCCAGATGGAGGAGCAGCCGGTGGCGTTGGCGATCAGCATGCGTTCGCCGAACAGCTGGGTGAGCACCTTGACGTAGGGGGTTTCACCGCAGCCGGCGCAGGCGCCGGAGAACTCGTGCAGGGGCTGCTGCAGCTGGGAACCCTTGACGGTGTCGCGAGCCATCAGGTCGTCCTTGATGGAGACGTTGGCTTCGGCGAAGGCCAGGTTGGCCACCTGGGCGTCGATCTGGGTATCCAGGGGCTTCATGGACAGGGCGCGCTTTTCAGGCTTGGTGGGGCAGACTTCCACGCAGGAGCCGCAGCCCAGGCAGTCTTCGGCGTACACCTGCATGCGGAACTTCATGCCGGTCAGTTCCTTGCCCTTGGCGGGCACGGTCACGAAGCTTTCGGGAGCGCCGGCCAGTTCTTCGTCATTGGCGACCACGGGGCGGATGGCGGCGTGGGGGCACACGAAGGAGCACTGGCAGCACTGGATGCAGTTGTCGGCCACCCATTCGGGCACGTTGATGGCCACGCCGCGCTTTTCACAGGCGGCGGTACCCAGGGGCATGATGCCGGCGGGTTCCATGGCGGACACGGGCAGCTTGTCGCCGCGCTGGGCCAGGATGGGACGCACCACACCGGCGATGTAGTCATCGTCGCCGCAATGGCAGACTTCGGCGCCTTCGGTGGCGTCAGCCCAGGATTCGGGGTACTTGATCTCGACCAGGGCGTCCATGCCCTTGTCCACGGCGGCGATGTTCATGTTGACGATCTTGTCGCCCTTCATGCCGTAGGTCTTCTTGATGGATTCCTTCAGCAGGGCCACGGCCTTGTCGAAGTCGATCACGTTGGCCAGCTTGAAGAAGGCGGTCTGCATGATCATGTTGATGCGGCCGCCCAGACCCACTTCCTGGGCCACGGCAACGGCGTCAACATTGAAGAACTTCAGGTGTTTGCGGGCGATGGTGCGCTTCATGGAAGCAGGCAGGTGCTTTTCCATGTCTTCCAGCGACCAGTTGGAGTTCAGCACGAAGGTGCCGCCGTCCTTGATGCCGTCCAGGATGTCGTACTGGGTGACATAGGCGGCCTTGTGGCAGGCGATGTAGTCGGCCTGGGTGATGAGGTAGGACGACTGGATGGGGCTCTTGCCGAAGCGCAGGTGGGACACGGTGAAGCCGCCGGACTTCTTGGAGTCGTAGGCGAAGTAGGCCTGGGCGTACATGTCGGTGTTGTCGCCGATGATCTTGACGGCCTGCTTGTTGGCACCCACGGTGCCGTCGGCGCCCAGACCGAAGAACTTGCACTGCACGGTGCCGGCGGGCACGGTGTCGATCTCTTCTTCAACGTCGAGGCTCAGGTTGGTCACGTCGTCGTTGATGCCCACGGTGAAGTGGTTCTTGGGGGCCAGGCCCAGCATGTTGTCGAACACGGCCTTGGCCATGCCGGGGGTGAAGTCCTTGGAGCCCAGACCGTAACGGCCGCCCACGATGGTGGGAGCTTCGCCCTTTTCCATGAAGGCCGTGCACACGTCCTGGTACAGGGGCTCGCCCAGGGAACCGGGTTCCTTGGTGCGGTCGAGGACGGTGATGGTGGTGGCGGTGGCGGGGATGGCCTGCAGCAGGTGTTCGGCCGAGAAGGGACGGAACAGATGCACTTTCACCAGGCCCACGCGCTGGCCGCGTTCGTTCAGGTAGTTGACGGTTTCCTGGATGACTTCACAGGAGGAACCCATGCTGATGATCACGCGGTCGGCTTCGGGATGGCCCACATAGTCGAACAGGCGATGCTTGCGGCCGGTGATGGCGGCCACTTTCTTCATGTTTTCCAGCACGATGCCGGGCACGGCGTCATAGTACAGGTTGCTGGCTTCGCGGTTCTGGAAGAAGATGTCGGGGTTCTGGGCGGTGCCGCGGATATGGGGATGTTCCGGGTTCATGGCATTGGCGCGGAACTCTTCGACCTTGTCCCAGGGCACCAGCTTGCGGATGTCTTCGTAGTCGATGGTCTCGATCTTCTGCACTTCGTGGGAGGTACGGAAACCGTCGAAGAAGTGGCAGAAGGGCACGCTGGCGTCAAGGGCGGACAGATGGGCGACCAGGGCCAGGTCCATGCATTCCTGCACCGAGGAGGAGCAGAGGAAGGCAAAACCGGTCTGGCGGCAGGCCATGACGTCCTGGTGGTCACCGAAGATGGACAGCGCGTGGGAAGCCAGGGCACGGGCCGAAACATGGAAGACGCCGGGAAGCAGTTCACCGGCGATCTTGTACATGTTGGGGATCATGAGCAGCAGGCCCTGGGAAGCGGTGTAGGTGCTGGTCAGGGAGCCGGCGGCCAGCATGCCGTGCACGGCACCGGCGGCACCGGCTTCGGACTGCATTTCACGCACGGTCACGGTCTGGCCCATGAGGTTCTTGCACCCCTTGGCGGCCATTTCGTCCATGACTTCGCCCATGACGGACGAAGGGGTAATGGGGTAAATGGCAGCCGTGTCCGACAGAGCGTAGGCAATATACGCGGTGGCGTTATTGCCGTCCATGGTTTTCATTTTCGCCATCTGTTCCTCCTTGCGCGTCTATCTTGGCGCGCATGTTTTTCCGGAATGGACACACCGGCAGGCCGGTGGTCTTTCTTGTGCAAACAGAGAGGATCCATCGCATCATGCCGGGGCATGAGGGCCGGAGCGGCCCGGGCGGAAGAAGCCCGAAAAAAAACGGCCGGGACCGTGCCTGTTCGCAATGGATGAGCCCTACCACAAAATTGTTTGTTTGAACAGTCTAATGTGGTCAGGCTGTGAAAAAAAATGCACAGGCATTTTTGCAAGAGAAACAAAGGACTTAGGACGATATGGAACCGCTGCGGCCCCGCAGGACGCGTGACCGCCGCCTTTGTCTCTCTTCAGGCTGCCTACTAAAAAGGGCGACAAAAGGCAACTACGGAAAATCCCATGAAATGTGTCATGTGATCATAGCCCGCAAAACGGCGCCGCGCAAGCCTTTGAGGGCCCTTCCCCCCTGGGCGGGACAGGTCGGGCAGGCAGGGCGGGCCCAGCCCCCGGCACGACAGGGAGGGGACCGGGGTGCAGGCGGGCGCCCCGGGGGAGCGGCCTCCGGCGGCAGGCCGGAAAAGCGGTGCAACGGGCAGGCGCGGCGGGGCCTCCGCCGCGTCCCGGGGCATCGCCCGCCCTCCGGGAGGAGGCGGGCCCGCAGGCCGGCACAAAAAAGGGCCCCTGACGGGAGCCCCCTGGACAGGTCACAGGGACAGGTGGCTAGATCTTGCCGCCGGTCTTGAGCACGGCCTGCATGCCGCCGGCCGCGTTGACCACGTCGGTGATGCCGTTGCGGGCCAGGATCAGCACGCTGTCATAGGCGCGCAGGCCGGTATTGCAGATGATGGCCACGGGGCGGTCCCTGGGCACTTCGCTGACCCGGCTGGGCATTTCTTCCAGCGAGATGGAGTGCCATTCGGGGTGCTGGGCCTGCACGGCCTGCCCGGCCTTGGCGGGACGGGCGTCGATGAAGAAGACATTGTTTTCGGCGCGCTTGTTCCAGAGGTCCATGAACTCTTCGGCGGTGATGGGCTTCACCCGGCCGGCCAGCACGTTGTCGGCCACATTGCCCACCACGTTGACCACGTCCATGGCGGCGGCGAAGGGCGGCGCGTAGGAGACCTCCAGGTTGGAGATGTCTTCCACGGTGGGCTTGCCGTACTGCAGCACGGCGGCCACGGCGTCCACGCGGGCCTTGAGGGCGTCACCGGCGGTGCAGGCGCCCTGGATGCCCAGCACGCGGCGGTCGCTCCTGTCCACCACCAGTTCCAGGCTCATCATGTGCTTTTCGGGATAGAAGTGGGCGCGGTCTAGCTGTTCCACGGCCACGGAGATGGCGTCGTAACCTTCCCTGCGGGCGCGTTCCACGGTGAGGCCGGCGCCGCAGAAGGACATGTCGAACAGTTTCACGGCCCAGGTGCCCACGAAGCCGGGGAAGCTGGCGTCGCCGCCGGCCAGGTTGGTGCCGATGACGCGGCCCTGGCGGTTGGCCATGCTGCCCAGGGGCAGGTAGCCCAGCTTGCCGGTGATGAGGTTCTTGATGGCCACGCAGTCGCCGCCGGCGTAGATGTCGGGGTCGCTGGTCTGCATCTTTTCGTTGACCACGATGGCGCCGAAGGGGGCCACTTCCAGACCGGCGTCCCTGGCCAGCTGGCCGTTGGGCAGGAAGCCGGCGGCAAAGATCACCAGCTGGGCGGGCAGCTCGCGCTTGTCGGTGATGACCTTGCACACGGCGCCGTCCTCGCCCTCCAGCCTGACGACCTTTTCGGCGGTGTAGACGGACAGGCCGTGGGCCTCGCAGTCGTGGGCGGCCATCTTGCCCATATTGTGGGAGAGCACGCCGGGCAGCATCTGGTCCATCATTTCCACCACGCTGACCTTGACGCCCCACATGTCGGACAGGGCCACGGCGGCTTCCAGACCGATGAAACCGCCGCCCACGATGACGGCCTCGCTGACCTGGCCGTGTTCGCAGGCCTTGCGGATGGCGTCGGCGGCTTCCAGACGGGTGAGGGTCAGGACGTTCTTGAGGTCGTGGCCTTCCACCGGAGGCATGCGCGGGGTGGCGCCGGTGGCCAGCACCAGCTTGTCGTAGGGCAGCTTTTCTTCCTCGCCGGTGACCACGTTGCGCACCAGCAGGGTCTTGGCGGCGCGGTCGATGGCCAGGGCGCGGGTCTGGTTGCGTACGGTGATGCCTTTCATGGTACGGAAGAATTCGGGGTCACGCACGGTGTGGTAGGGCGTGGCGCGCAGGTCGTCGAGGTTGTTGACCTCGCCGGACACATAGTAGGGGATGCCGCAGCCGCCGTAGGAGATGAAGAGGTTTTCATCCACCAGGGTGATCTCGGCGTCGGGCATCAGGCGCTTGCAGCGGCAGGCCGCCTTGGGACCCAGGGCAACGCCGCCGATAACCAGGATTTTCTGTGCCATGATAGACTCTCCTTGTAGAGCATTTGGCGTTTGAAACGCCGGGCGTCTCAAACCTTGTGCCGTCCGGGGACGGAGCCTCCCGCCCGGACACGGGCGGCCGCGGTCGCGGCCGCCGGAGCATGACGCTGTTGTTGGTCGGGCCTCGGGCGGCGGCCTTCCGGCCACCGGACGGGGGCAGGCATCCCTGCCCCTAACGGCCCCGGTACTGCCGGGCGTCTCCCACCCGGACGGTGATCTTTTCCCTGTCCATGAACTCCAGCAGGGCGATGAGGTACTTGCGCGAAAGGCCCAGGATCTCCTTGAGGCCGCCCACGTCCAGATCCTCATGGTCGCTGAACCACAGGCGCACCTTTTCCAGGATCTCGTCCACAGCTTCGCTGCTGTAGTACAGGCCGTCCCTGACGCGCACCAGTTTTTTCTGTTCGCACAGCAGGCGCAGGACGGGCGCGGCCTCCTTGCTGCCCACGCCCAGCTCCTCGAGCACGTCCTTGAGGTTGGGCGGGGTCAGGCCCGCGCTGGTGTGGGCCTCCAGCAGCTTGCGGCTCAGGCCTTCCTGGTCGGAAGCCAGCGTGACCTTGTGGCTGGCCAGGCGCAGGCCGTCGCCTTCGGCCACCAGCAGGCCCTGTTTCTGGGCCGCGTCCAGCACGCGCGCCACCAGGCGCTGGGGCAGCTTGTCGCCCCAGCCGGCGCACAGGGCCCCGCTGGGCAGCGAGGGCTTGAGCGGGTTCTTGGCGTGCAGGGTGGTGGCCCTGGCCAGGCAGGCGCGGATCAGGGCCTCGAACTGCAGGCTGGCGATCCACATGCGGCCTTCCTTGTGCCAGCAGATGGCCTCGCCTTGGGAAGAAAGCTGGACAAGCTGTTTTTGCAGGGCCGCGGCGCTCTGGCCGGTGAGGACCTGCATCTGGCTGTGGCTGGCGCCCGCGCTGCCGCTGAGGTTCAGGGCGGCCCTGGTGAGGTCGAGGCCGGAATGGGCGGTGACGTAATCGGGGGCGGCCAGCTGGGGCAGACGGGCCAGCAGATCGAGCTTGTTCTGGAAATCCGGGTCCTTGCGACGCAGCAGCGGGGGCAGGGGGCTGACGATGGTGCCGCCGGCCACGGTGCGCAGGGGCGAATAGGCGCGCAGCACGCAATGGTCGCCGAAGACGCCCACCATGTCAGTGGAGAAGCGCAGCTCGGCCAGGCAGGAATCCCCGGGGGCCAGGCGGTCACGGTCGAAGAAGACCACCCGGGCCGCGCATTCCTGCGTGGCGTGGTGGAAGTGGACCTCGGTGCGCTGGCGCAGGGGCCGCGGCGCGGATTCAAGGCACTGCAGGCGCACCAGCCAGCGGCGGGAGGGGAAAAGGGTGTCAGGACGGCAGAGGGTGTTGCCGCGATGGATGTCCGTCACTTCCAGGCCCTGCACGTTGACGGCGCAGCGCTCGCCGGCGCGCACCATCTCCACGCCGCTGCCGTGACGCTGCAGGCTGCGGGCGCGGGTGGGCAGGGCGCCGGGCATGAAGCAGAGCTCGTCCCCCTCGCTGACCGCGCCGGAGATGACCGTGCCCGTGATGACCGTGCCGTGGCCCTTGAGGGTGAACACGCGGTCCACCGGCAGGCGGAAGATGTCGGAGCCGTGCCGGGGCGGCAGGCTGCTGGCGCAGGCCAGGATATGCTCACGCAGGGCCGGGATGCCCTGGCCCGTGCTGGACGAGACGGGGAAGACGGGGGCGCCTTCCAGGAAGGTGCCCTGCAGGAAGGCGCGCACGTCTTCCTGGACCAGCTCCAGCCAGTCCGCGTCCACCATGTCCACCTTGGTCAGGGCCACGAAGCCGTGCCGGATGCCCAGCAGGGAGCAGATCTCCAGATGTTCGCGGGTCTGGGGCATGACGCCTTCGTCGGCGGCGATGACCAGCATGACGAAGTCCACACCGGCGGCACCGGCCACCATGTTCTTGACGAAGCGTTCATGGCCGGGCACGTCCACGATGCCCAGACGCTCGCCGCCCGGCATGGGGACCCAGGCGAAGCCCAGTTCGATGGTGATGCCGCGCCGCTTCTTCTTCCAGACGGTCGCAGTCGATGCCCGTCAGCGCGCGGACCAGAGATGTCTTGCCGTGGTCGATGTGACCGGCGGTACCCAGGATCAGAGCCATTCTACCCCCAGAAAAAACGCAGGAGCCCCGCCGGAAACGCCGTGCGGCGGCCCGGTGAGCGGGGACCGTCCCGTGTGCGGAACTGGTTTTCAGTGTACGCCAGAGAGCGGGGCTTTGCAAACGGCCGCGGCGGATGACCGGAGACGTCCCGTGCTTCCGACAGTCTGGTGAAAAATGTCACAATCAATGTCCCGGATCGGTACTGCCCAAAAATAGCCATCGAATCCGGTATATTATCAACAGAGCCATGTCCGCGTCCCCCCGGCCGGTGCCGGTTCCCGGCCGGAGAACAAATACGAGAAAAAAATACGGGGAATAGCTGGAGGGCCCTGGCCGGGGCAGGAGAGGCGGCGGTCAGGGGGGACGCAGGCGGCTGAAAAGTTTTTTTGCCGTGAGCTCCGTGCGGCAAAGCCTTTTGTTCACAAGAGAGCAGGCCTGCGGGCGCAGGCGGCGGTGCCCCGCGACAGGCCGTTCACTCCGGCAGCTGTTCCAGCCAGTGCTGGGTGGCGTCGATGAGCTTGCGGGGAGTGGAGGCCCCGGCGGTGAGGCCCACGCGCGTCTTGCCGGCAAAGTCTTCGGCCCGCAGTTCTTCGGCCTGTTCTATATGGTAGGTGCTGATGCCGCTCTGGGCAGCCAGGTCGGCCAGACGGCGGGTGTTGCCGCTCTGGCGGCCGCCCACCACCACCATGACGTCCACCCGGGCCGCGATGCTGCGGGCTTCTTCCTGCCGTTCGCGGGTGGCATCGCAGATGGTGGCCAGCACCGTGAGCCGGGGCAGGCGGTCACGCAGTTCCTGCTCCAGCTGTTCGAAGACGGAACGGTCCTGGGTGGTCTGGGAGGCCAGCACATAGGCCTGTCCCGGGTCCACATGCAGGGCGGTCAGTTCGTCACGGCTGCCGAAGACGTGGGCCGGGCCGTGGGCATAGGAGACGAGGCCGCGCACCTCGGGGTGGTCGGCCTCCCCGAAGAGCAGGAGCTCCGCGCCGTCGCGGGTGGCGCGTTCGATGGCCAGCTGGGCCCGCTTGACCTTGGGGCAGGTGGCGTCCACCACGTCGGCGCCGGTGGCGCGGACGGCTTCTTCCACCTGCCGGGTGATGCCGTGGGCACGGATGAGGACCCTGTCCCTGGCATCGAGCTGGGAAGGATCCTGGGCGCAGAAGACCCCCCGGGCCTCATAGTCGGCCAGTACCTGCGGGTTGTGGATGATGGGGCCCAGGGTGCAGGTGCGGCCCTCGCAGGGCTGTTCCAGAGCGGTGTCCAGCTTTTGCAGGGCCAGGCCGACCCCCATGCAGAAACCGGCGGTCTTGGCGCGGATGACGTCCATAGTTCTCTCCCGGAAAAAAGTCTTTGCGGCAGTGTTCCGTGAGAGGCAGGCCCTGTCAAGGGGAAGGGACATCGTGCGGTGCGGGGATCGCCGCCGGATGGCGGCTGCTGTCCGGTAGCGCGGGCGGGCCGCCATGCGGCGGGCAGCAGGGGAAAGGACATGCAGGGCAGGTGATCTTGCCGGAAAGAAGAGAGATGTCCGTGAGGGGAGAAAGGAAGGCCGGGAAAGAGGGCTCTTGATATCCTTTCTGAGCCTCCTGTGCGGAGCGCGGGACGCCGTGAGCGGTTTTTGAAGGATGGGGGCGTGAGGGGGAAGGGGACTTTTTTCCGCCGGAAAAAGTCCCCTTCCCCCTCAGCAGATCTTGCCGTCTATTCCGGCAAAAAGCGGTCCATCAGCTCGTGCAGGCCCTCCCAGGACGTACAGCGGCAGAGCTCGAGGCGCAGGGCCTTGACGCCGGGCAGGCTGCGCACATAGCGGGGCACCACGCTGCGCATCTTCCAGAGGGCGGCGCGGCCGGGGCAGAGCTCCTGGGCCAGTTCCATATGGCGCAGGACCATGTCCCGCAGGGCGGCCGGTGAGGGGGGCTGGGGCTCCTCCCCCCGGCAGAGGCGGAGGTGGTCGGCAAAGATGGCCGGGCCGTGCATGGCGCCCCGGGCGTACATGACCGTGTCCGCGCCGGTCTGCTCCAGCACGCGCAGGCCGTCCCGGGCGCTGAACAGGTCGCCGCTGGCGATGAGGGGGATGTCCAGGGCCTGCTTGAGCTCGGCCAGCAGCTCGTGGGCGGCCTCGCCGCCGAAGCCCTGGCGCGCCGTGCGCGGATGCAGGGTGATCCAGCCCGCGCCCAGATCCTGGAGACGCAGGGAAAGGTCGCGCCAGACATGCCGCCGGCTGTCCAGGCCCAGACGGATCTTGAAGCCCACCCGCCCGGGACCGGCGGCCTGGAGCATGGCCCGGGCCACCTCGAGGGCATGGGGCACATCGCCCAGCATGGCGGCCCCGGCCCCCTGCTTGAGGACCTTGGCCACCGAGCAGCCCATGTTGAGGTCGAACCAGCCGTAGCCCGCATCGCGGAGCATCTCCACGGCCCGTTGCAGGAAGGGGGCCTCGGCCCCGAAAAGCTGGACCACCAGCGGCTGGTCCCCGGGCAGGCTCTGCAAGAGCTCGCCGGTGCCGGGGCTGCGGTAGACAAGGCCCTTGGCGCTGACCATCTCGGTCACGCAGACCGCCGCGCCGTACCGGCGGCAGAGCAGGCGGAAGGGCAGGTCGCTGTAGCCGGCCAGGGGCGCCAGCCAGGGATGTTCCCGGTCAAAGGGCAGGCTGCCGGGATCGGCCGGGGATTCCGGCAGGAAAAAGGCTTTGTGCATCATTCTTGTTCCGTATGGCGGGATGCCGGGTCTCCGGCGTGCATCTGTTGCAGGCGCTGCCGCGCCAGCTGGTCCACGCTGCGGGGGGCGGCGGCCGGGGCGAAGACCGGCTGCCGGGGGCAGGATTCTTCGGGGCAGCCGGTGTGGCAGCGGATGTGCCTGTCCAGCATGTCCACGCCGATGCGCAGGCCGTCGCCCAGGGTATCGGCCACAAAGCCGTCACTCAGGCAGTCGATGACGCCCGTGCGGGTCAGGATGTCGCGCACGTTGCGGCTGCCCACCACCAGCACCACCGGCACACTGCGGGCATAGCAGCGTTCGAGGAACTGCTCAAGGGCGTGGGCGCCGGAGGCATCCAGCCAGAACACGCGGGTCAGGTGCAGGACCACCAGCCGGGGCGGCGTGTCGTCCTCTTCGTAGAGCTGGCGTTCCAGTTCGTGGATGGCGCCGAAGAAGAGCGTGCCCTCGATGACATAGACCACCAGGCCCTCGGGCATGTGGTCCGGGGCATAGCGCATGAGCGGGTCCGTGGCGCGCAGGCGGCGCACCCGGGGATGGGCCGCCTTGTAGATGAAAAGGGTCAGGGAGAGCAGCACGCCGATGAACACGGCCCGTTCCAGGTCGAGGAGCAGGGTGGAGGCGAAGGTGATGAGCAGCACCCAGCGGTCGATGCGCGTGGCCCGCAGGCAGAGGCGGATGGCCGGGATGTCGATCATGTTCACCGAGATGAGCAGCAGCACGCCCGCCAGGGCGGGCATGGGCAGCCAGCTGACCAGCGGTGCCATGACGAAGAGCATGGGCAGGGCCAGCAGGCCGGAAAGGACCGTGCCCATGCGGCTGCGCCCGCCGCTGGTGACCACCAGGGCGCTGCGGGTGAAGGAGCCGCAGCCGGGGATGCCGGAAGTGAGGCCCGCGGCGATGTTGCCGAGCCCCTGGCCGATGAGTTCCTGGCTGCCGTCGAAGCGGTCGCCGCGGATGCCCGCCAGCTGCTTGCCGATGGCCAGGGATTCCACGGCGCCCAGCAGGGCGATGGCCAGCGCGGGCATGAACAGGTCGCGGATGGAGGCCATGTCGAAGGCCGGGGGCAGGGAGAGGGGCGGGATCACGCTGGGGATGGCGCCCACCAGGCGCACGCCCCGCTCATGGAGCCCCAGCAGGGCCGAGGCGCCGGAGATGATGACCAGGGCCGCCAGGGTGGCCGGGAAACGGCGCGAGATGCGCCTGAAAAGCAGGATCAGCAGGATGGTGCCCCCGGAGACCAGCAGGCACCAGATGTTGAGCTGGCTGAAATTGTGGATCACATGGTCCACCTGGGGGAAGAAGCCCTGCGCCTGGGAGGAGGGCAGGCCCAGCGCGGTCTTGAGCTGCCCCGCGGCGATGAGCAGGGCAGCGCCGGCGGAAAAGGCCACCATGACCGAATGGGAGATGAAGTTGGCCAGTTCGCCCAGACGGGCAAGGCCCATGCCCACCTGGATGAGGCCGCAGAGCAGGGCGATGCCGAAGATGTAGGGCATGCGGGCCTCCTCGGGCAGGCCGGCCACGGTGATGCCGCCGATGCTGACCGTGCTCATGGTGGTAAACAGCACCATGGAGATGGCGTTGGTGGGCCCGGCGGCCAGGTAGCGGGCCGAGCCCCAGAGGGCGGCCACGATGACCGGCAGCATGCAGGCATAGATGCCGTATTGCGGATGCACGCCGGCGATGAGGGCATAGGCCATGGCCTGGGGGACGGCCATGGGGGTGACGGTGAGCGCGGCCATGAAGTCGGCGCGGAAGTCGCGCAGGCTGTAGTGGCGCAGTTCGTTCAGGAAGGGGAAGATCCGGGCGGCATTCATGGCGGTGCTCCCGCGGTAGTGGAGGTGACGGGTCCGGCAGGGCAAGGCCCGTCCTGACGGGCGCCGGGGGGGCGGGCTCATGTCCCCGGCAGGACGGGCGGCATCACGGCAGGCAGGGGGGCAGGGGCCCCGGCGGCGTGCGGCCGCGCGGGCTGCTGTCCGGGCTGGCGGCATGGCGGGGCCTGCCCCGGCCTAGTCGTGGGAGTCGTCTTCCAGTTTGAGGACGTCCTGCCCCAGGGCGTAACGCATGAGGGAGGGACGTTCAGCGGATTTTTTCAGGGAGCCGATGATGCGGGTCATGCGGCGGGTGCCTTCCAGCACGCCGCCCAGGTGCCCGGCCAGCTCCGTAAGGTCGGCGCGCGCCAGGATCTTTTCCAGCTCCAGGGCCAGGCGCTGGCCGCGCGAATCCTCGTGGAACTCGGCGCGCAGCTCGCGGGAAAGGCGCAGGGCGCGGGAAAGGTTGTTGTCGATGTCTTCCACCAGCTCGCCGCAGTATTCGGCCTGGTTGCGCATGATGTTCAGGGCGTTGTTGCCGTAGTGGGCCATGGCGCCGGCGGCTTTTTCCAGGGTGTCGCGGGCCACGGCCAGGCGGCGGCCCGTGGTCAGGGACACGATGCGGGCGCATTTGGAAAGGAAGTGGGCGTCGTACATCTCGAAACCGTATTCGCGCTGGGTGTAGAGCAGCACCAGGCCGAAGGGCGGCCGGTCGTTGCGCTCGCGCAGCACGAAGGCCAGACGGGAACGGTAGCCCGCCTTGTAGACCACGCAGTCGAAGGACTCGCCGCCGCGTTCGATGCCCCGCAGGTTGTTGGACACCACGTGCCGGGCCGAGCCTTCCTTGACCGTGCGCATGACGGGATGGTTGCGGATGCCTTCTTCCAGGGCCGGGACCACCAGGGGGATGCCGCCGCCGTCACGGCGCGCGGCGGCCTGTACCACCCACTCGCCCTGGGGGTTGCGCAGGCGGCAGACATACAGGTCGGCATGCAGGGCATGGACCAGGATCTCGGCGCTCTGGCGCAGCACTTCCCCGGGGGGGGCCATATGGTCGGCCATGGAGAGCAGGTCGTTGGAGACACGCAGCAGGGTCTCCGTCTCGCTCTGCATGGCGGCGATGGAGGAGAGCAGCTGGAGCAGCGAGCGCCAGCTGCGCAGGGGCACGGCCCGCACGTCGGGCTGGTAGCCGCGCTTCAGGGAGCGGAAGGCAGCCCGGATAAGGGCGATGATGGCAGGACGCACTTCGGGCGGCGCGTGCCTGACGATCTCGGTGATGGCTTCGCGCGGGGTGCGCAGGGAGTGGTATGACACGAAAATTCTCGCTTGGCGGCAGGTCCGCCCTGAAGATCTTATGAAATAAGGACAACGTCCAGAATAACAATATCGCATCCTTTGTCAATGCGTGTGCCGTCTTGCACAGGGTCCCGTCCCGTCCGCGGCCCGGGAGACGGGGCGGGGAAGACGGAAAAGAGTTGAGTCCCGGGACAAAACATCGTACAAGCAGGCCATTCAGACTGAAACCGCACATCTGCGGATGATCCAAGGAGAACTCCCCATGCCTATTCGTTTGCTCATCCTTTCCCTGCTCGTCCTCTGCCTCGCCGTCAGCGGCTGCCAGCAGACCCAGGAACCCGCCGTCAAGGTCGGCGTGGTCGACATGAACCGCCTGCTGCGCGACAGCGAGCCCGGCAAGGAAGCCAGTCGCTTCCTGGAAGGCATGCAGAAGGAGATCCAGCAGCAGATCGACGACGTGCAGGCCCGCCTGGGCAAAGACCCCGAGAACGAAAACCTGCAGCGTGAACTGCAGGCCATCTACATGGGCGGCCAGCAGCGCATCAATGCCGAACAGCAGAACGTGGTCAGCCAGCTGCTGGACCTGACCCAGCGCCTGGTGAACAACTACCGCAAGGCCAACGGCCTGAGCGTGGTGCTGGGCACGGACGTGGCCGTGGCCTATGACCCCGCCCTGGACGTGACCAATGCCCTGCTGGACGAGATGAACAAGCAGAAGGTCAACTTCGTGTCCGTGAGCAACCCCCAGCCCGAAGCTCCCGCCGCGGCGGATGCTCCTGCCGCCCAGGACGCCAAGGCCGCCGAAGCGCCCGCCCCTGCCGCCCAGGACGCCAAGGCCGCCGAAAAGCCCGCTGCAAAGCCTGCGCCCGCTGCGGAACAGGCCGCTCCTGCCGCTGAAAAGCCCGCTGCCGCAAAGGCCGCTCCCTCCGAAGCCAAGGCCCAGTAGCCGCTGTCTGTGTCATTTTGCGAGAGCCCCGGTCCCTCCGGGGCTCTTTTCGTCTCTTTCCTCCGGCGTCCCGTACATACGCGCGGCCGGAGGGGACTTTGAGGACCCCATGAAGGACTTTGAAAAATTCATCAACGGTTTCAGAAACTTCCGCCGTTTCTATTTTGATGCGGAAAACGACTACTACGCGTCCCTGAACAAGGGGCAGCATCCCAAGGCCATCGTCATCGCCTGCAGTGACTCCCGGGCCGATCCGGCCCTGCTCATGGGCTGCGACCCGGGCGACATCTTCGTGGTGCGCAATGTGGCCAACCTGGTGCCCCATGCCGACGACGCCCTGCGCCGGGACGCCGTGCTGGCCGTGCTGGAATACGGTGCATCATCTCAAGGTGGAGCACATCATCGTGCTGGGCCACTCCGGCTGCGGCGGCATCCAGGCCCTGCTGGACCCCGCATCGCTGCATGACGAGAGCTTCGTGGCCAACTGGGTCTCCCTGGCCGCGCCCGCCCTGGAACGGATGCGCGAGGACGTGCGCGACGAGAGCCCGGCCGACCGGCAGCGCCACTGCGAAGAGGCCGCCATCCTCGTCTCCATCGACAACCTGCTTTCCTATCCCTGGATACAGGAGCGCGTGGCCGCCCATGAACTCTCGCTGCATGCCTGGTATTTCGACATGTCGCGGGGGGCCCTGCTGGCCTATTTCCCGGACAGCGAGACCTTCGAGCCCCTGGTGGCCCACTGCCGCCAGTGCGGGGCCCCGGATGCCGCCTGCGACTGCCATGCGCACGGCGGCGCGGTCTAGGACAGGCCGGTGCCCGCGGCCCCGGCGCGCGGGGAAAGAGGGCCCGGCAGCACGGATGCGGGGCCTGTCCCGGCTGGCGGCACGGCCGCTTCCCGGCAGGGCCCTGTCCGCCCCGGGCCTTTTTCTCCGGGCCCGGTGGCGGACGCCGCGTCTGGACATCCGGCCGGGAGAAGCATAAGCAAGGGCATGATCGAAGCATTTTCCGCCGTTGTCCCCGTGTTCCTGCTCATCGGTCTGGGCGTCTGCCTGGATCTTTTCCGGGCCCTTCCCGAGAACGCCAACCAGACCCTGAGCCTCTATGTCCTCAACGTGGCCCTGCCGCTGCTGCTGTTCCAGATCATGGCCACCGCGCCTCTGGAGAGCTTTGCGCACCCGCAGTTCTGGCTGGGCGTCATCGCCGCGCAGTTCCTCATCTACGGGGCCTGCTACGCGGCCGACCGCATCCTGGCCCGCCACGACAGCGCGGCGGCGACCGTGACGGCCCTGGGCGGCTGTTTCTGCAATGCCGCCTTCGTGGGCATCCCCGTCATCACCAGCGCCCTGCCGGGCAATGCCGAGGCCCTGTTCGTGGCCGGCCTGTTCACCATCACGCCCAATCTGCTGTTCGTGGTGGGGCAGGTGCAGCTGGCCGCGCATGATCCTTCCCGGTCCATGCCGCAGGGGCGCAAGGCCGTGCTGCTGCATGTGCTGCGCTATTCGCTGCTGTACAATGCCGTGTTCTGGGGCATGGCGGGCGGCGTGCTGGTCTCCGCCCTGGGCCTTGGGCTGTGGGGGCCGCTGGACAGGGCCGCCGAGCTGGTGGGGCATACGGCCGCGCCCTGCATGCTGGTCACCCTGGGCCTGACCCTGCGGGAACGGCTGGCCGTGGTCTTCCGCCATGCGGGCAACCACGCCCTGCTGCGCCAGGCGGCCCTGCAGATCTGCAAGCTGGTGGTGCAGCCCCTGGTGTGCTGGGCCATCCTGGCCGCGCTGGGCGTGGAAGGCCTGTGGCTGGCCGTCTCGGTCATCATGTGCGCTTCCGGATCCGCCCTGGTGGTCCCCGTGCTGGCGGACGTGCATCATGCCGGCCCGGAAGAGGCGACCCTGACGGCCCTGGTCTCCAACGGCCTGAGCCTGTTCTCGCTGAGTTTCTTCATCTGGCTGATGCGTCTGCTGGGCCATATCTGAGGCGTCCGGGAAGACTTTTTGCCGTCCTGCCCGGGGCTGGCGCCCCAAAACGGCAGCCGGCGGCGCAAGAAAGCCCGGTCGGCATGCCGATCCCGGGCTTTTTCAAGGAGTTATAAATTGTTTGGTTAAACAAACAATTTTCTGGACAAGCGGAAGGAAGAAGCGCATCTTTCTCCGCACCGCAAGCGACATCCTCCGGGAGCCACACTACGGTCTGATGGAGGTATCCAATGGAAGCGTTTTATGCCGTTCTTCCCGTCTTTCTGCTCATAGCCGTGGGGGCCGCTGTCCACATGACCGACGTGCTGCCGGAGAACACCGGCGCGGCCATGGGCCTTTATGTGCTCAAGCTGGCCCTGCCCGTGCTCATGCTGCACATCCTGGCCGGGGCGAGCCGTCTGGACCTGGCCCACGGCGGTTTCTGGCTGGGCGTCATCGGGGCGCAGATGCTGTGCTATCTGCTGGGCTATACCGTGGACAGGCTGTTTTCCCGGCGGGGCACGGGCCCGGCCATCATCTCCGGCCTGGCCTGCAGCGCCAGCAACACGGCCTTCGTGGGCCTGCCCATCGTGGCCAGCCTGCTGCCGGGCAACCATGAGGCCATGGTGGTGGCCGGTCTGGCCGCCCTGACCCCCAATGTGGTGGTCATCATGGCCCAGGTCCGCATGGACTGTCTGGCGGGTTCCGCGGCCTGGGGCGACGGCCGGGGCCGCATCTGGAAGCTGCTGCGCCTCTTCCTGCTGGGCAACCCCCTGCTGCTGGCCACCCTGGCGGGCCTGGCCCTGGCCTGCTCGGGGCTGGGGCTGTGGCGGCCTCTGGACCATGCGGCGGCGCTCATCGGCAGCACGGCGGCCCCCTGCATGCTGCTGGCCCTGGGCTTCGACCTGCGCCAGAAGCTGGTGCTGGCCCTGCGTCGCAACGGCGGGCACACGGTGATCCGGCAGACCTGGCTCCTGCTGTGCAAGCTGGGCATCCATCCCCTGATCTGCTGGGGCATCATGCGCCTGGCGGGCCTGCCGCCGCTCTGGCTGGGCGTGGGCGTGCTCATGTCCGCCACCGGCACGGCCCTGGTGGCCTCGGTGCTGGCCGAGGTCTACAGCGCCGTGCCCGAAGAGGCGGCCCTGACCGCCGTGCTGAGCAATGCCGTCAGCATGGTCAGCCTGATGCTGTTCATCTTTTTGCTGCAGGGAGCGGGCTGCCTGTAAGCGCTTGTCAGGAACGGTGCCGGGCTATAGGATAGGGGATATCGCCGTTTTCCCGGCCCGGTGCTGCCCGGGGCGGTACGGTGTCCCGGCCCTGTTCCCGTACAAGGAATCTTTTGATGGATCGCTTCTCCCGTCTGTGCCTGTGGGGGTCCACGGCGTGCGCCTTTTTGAGCCTGGCCCTGCTGTCGTTCGATGTCTTCCCCTGGTACGAGGTCCCGTTCATGCCGCCCCGGCCCATGTATCCGCTGGCATGTGCGGGCATGCTCCTGTTCCTGCTTTCCGGCCTCTGGTATGGGCGCATGCGGGAACATCGGGGGCTGCTGCTCCTGTGGGCGGCCTTGATCGGCTGCAGCGTCCTTTCGACCTGGCTGGGACTTCAGGCGGTACCGCACACCATCGCTCCCGCTGTTTGGCTGGGGCTGGCACGCTGGTTCATCGTACCCTTCTGCTTCCTGCTCTGGTGGGCCGTGATGTTTTCCTGTCTGCCGTGCGAGCGGGGAAAACAACTCCATGCTGCGGTACTGCTGCTCGCGCTCTCGAACCTGGCGCATATCGTCCTGGAGATCCTGGCCAATCACGGCGCAGCAGGGATCAAGGATTTTCTGGTCAGCATCAATCCCTGGTTCCGCATGGAATGCATCGGTCATGGCTGGTGGCCGCCACCGTACTTCACCGACAGGGTCAGGGGCCTGTTCGCGGAACCGTCGCACATGGCCTTTGGCCTCTTGCCGGTACTGGGCCTGCTGCTGGCAAAATGTGCGGACAACCGTCTGTGGCTGCTGGGGGTCGCGGGCTGGGGGATCGTCATGTGGCAGAGCAAGGTCCTTACTGGCGTGGTCGCTTTTGCATTGGCCTGCCTCATGGCCGCGATCCCCTGGTATCTGGCTGCCTGGCGCCGCTACGGCCGCAGGGTCCTTGCCCTGTCCTGCGTGCTGCTTGTCCTGGCCTGCGCCGGAGGCTGGACGCTCCTGCAGCCCAGGTTCGAACGTTTCGGGGCAGTGGAGCAGGAAACGGATTCTATCCTGCGTTTTTTGGAAGACAGCCATGCGGGTTTGCCTGCCCAGTGTCCCGAGCTGAAAGGAGCCTTGGAGAGGAACGGCTCTTTGGGCATACGTTATGCCTGTACCCGGCTGGATGTGGCCGCCGGTTTGTCCCGTTTGCTGGGAACGGGGTTCTATCTGCGCGGATTCTACTGGCAACCGCTGGACGGCTGCAGCCTGGAGCATGGCAGTGAACTGCGCGGTTTCGTCCAGCAGGCCAAGGGGGACAAGTTGCGCCGGGTACCACCGCTGAATGAATATTCCGTCCTGCTGGCGGAAACGGGCCTGCCCGGACTGGCCCTGTTCCTGGGCCTGTGCGCCATGCTGCTCTGGCGGAGCGTGGCCTTTGCCGCCCGTCACCGGGACTGGTATGTGTACGGTATGGCCTGTGCCTTTCTGGGGATGCTGGGAGCCTTTATTTCCACAGGACTCATGAATGCTCTGGCCTTCACCTTCTTCGCCGGTTACCTGTATGCCATCAGCGGGGAAAGGCATGGCGCCGCCTCTTCGCTTCCCTAGTCCCGGGGCCTCGTTGCCGGAAAGCTTCGCGGCTGGCCGTGTGCCGGGCGCAGGAAGGCGTGACGGCAAGGGGCGGGACGGGAGCCTTGCAGAAGGCGGACGCAAGGTCGAACGTCCGTTGCGGGGTCACTCGTCCAGCGCGGCGCAGGCATCTTCCTGCTGGCCGCGGTAGAGCAGCTCGTCGGTCATCTCCAGCAGTTCGCCCACGATGCCGCCGCCGGTCATGGGATGGCCGAACAGGGCCTCGCGCTGGTTGGTGAGGCCGCGCCGGTCCACGGCGTCGGGCATGGTGGGGGAGAGGGTCTCGCGCAGGCGGCAGGCCAGCAGATAGCCTTCGGCGCCGGGCAGGAAGATATCCGTGAGGGCGGCGAAGCGGGCACGCATGCCGTCCCAGGCGGCCAGGGTTTCCGGGCCGGGGCGCAGGCCGCAGAGCACGCGCAGGGACGAATACAGGTTGTTGCAGACCGCGCCGGGCAGGCCGGGGCGCCAGCCCCAGAGCCAGGACGTGCGCTCGAAGAAAAGATTGTGCTCCACGCCCAGATCCAGCAGGCCGCGCATGCCGTGCAGCAGGGTGTGCAGGGGCGCTGTCTGCGGTGTGCCGGGCCAGCGGAAGGCGGCCTTGCGGTGCAGGTCCCAGGCGGGCACCAGCTCGCGCTGCGGCGCCAGACCGGCCAGCGCGCGCAGCAGATGGGCCAGCCAGGCGTTGGCATCGGGGCTGTCCGGGGTCTCCAGATGGGAATAGCTGAGGACGTAGCGCCCCCGGCCGTAATTGCCCGCCACCATCAGGGGCTGGCCGTCGAGGAAATCCGCCGAGACATTGACCCCGTACAGGTCCTTCCAGGCTTCGAAGACAGGGGCCGGGATGCGGCTCAGGGGCAGGTCGGCCAGCCAGAAGTCCGTGTCCGGCTGGCGGTAGGAGGCCAGGATGCTGACCCGCTCGTCGGCTTCCGGGGCGAAGCGGCCGGGCCACCAGACCGGCAGGGACGGCACATGGCCGTCGGCTTCCGGCGGGCGGCAGTTGCTGCAGTGGCGGCAGTCCTTTTCATGACCGAGGGCGCAGCCGCGCCAGTGCGGCGGCACCAGGGCGCAGGCCTCGTCGCCCAGCGGCGGGCGCAGCGGGTCGGCGCTGTCGCCTGGCCGGGAGGCGACGGGGAGCTCCGGCCGTGCGGCGGGCAGGTCGCGGGCCATGCAGGAGCGCACACGCATGTGGGCATGGCCGGAGATCAGATGATGCAGGCGTTCGGGGGTAGGGCGCACGGCCCCAGGGGCAGAGCCCCAGCCCGTCCTGGCTGCGGGGCTGGCTCAGGGCCAGTCCGGCGCCGCCGCAAAAGCCCAGGTAGCGGCCGCCTTCGGCCAGATAGTCGCGCACGGCCTGGCGCCCCTTCTCGCCCAGGGCGCGGGCCTTGAGACGGGCATTGCCGCCGGGCACCAGCAAAAGCGGGGCCGGGGCCCGCTCCCCGCCGGCCGGGCCCTGCGGGCATGGCTTGCGAAAAAGCGCGCCATTGGCTATGTCTTGTCCCTTGACCAGACGGCAGGGCAGTCCCAGCGCGCACAGGGCGCGCCAGACCATAAGGCCCCAGATATGGGACGCGTCCCAGAGAATACATACAGGGTTGGCGGCACACATAACAGCGTACTATGGCCGCCTTTCATGGAGAAAGCAAGATGGCGGATACCCTCCCCAAGGGCTACGAGCCCCATGACGTGGAAGCGCGCTGCTGGCGCGACCACTGGCAGGACAACAGGACCTTCACGCCCGACCCGGATGCCCAGGGCGAACCCTTTTCCATCGTGATCCCGCCGCCGAACGTCACCGGCGCCCTGCACATCGGGCATGCCCTGAACCAGACCCTCATCGACGTGCTCTGCCGCCATGCCCGCCAGAAGGGCAAGAACGTGCTGTGGGTGCCCGGCACCGACCATGCCGGCATCGCCACCCAGAACGTGGTGGAACGCGCTCTGGCCAAGGAAGGCAAGACCCGCCAGGACCTGGGCCGCGAAGCCTTCATCGAGCGCGTGTGGCAGTGGCGCGAGGACTACGGTCACCGCATCCTCAACCAGATCCGCGCCCTGGGCGCCTCCGTGGACTGGACGCGCCTGCGCTTCACCATGGACGAAGGCCTGTCCGCCGCCGTGCGCAAGGTCTTCGTGCAGCTCTACAACGAAGGCCTGATCTACAAGGGCGACTACATCATCAATTGGTGCTCGCGCTGCCACACGGCCCTGGCCGATGACGAAGTGGAACACGAGGCCCACAAGGGCAAGCTGTGGAAGATCCGTTACCATCTGGCCGACGGTTCCGGCAGCATCACCATCGCCACCACCCGTCCCGAGACCATCCCCGGCGACACCGCCATCTGCGTGCATCCCGAGGACGAGCGCTACCGGCACCTGGTGGGCAAGACGGCCATCGTGCCCGTGCTGGGCCGCGAGATCCCCATCATCGCCGACAGCTACGTGGACCGCGAGTTCGGCACCGGCGCCCTCAAGGTGACGCCCTGCCACGACCACAACGACTGGGCCCTGGGCAAGAAGCACGATCTGGAGTTCCTACAGGTCATCGACGAAGACGGTATCATGAAGGCCGAGTCCGGCCCCTACGCCGGTCTGAAGAAGGAAGACTGCCGCACGAAGATCGTGGCCGACATCGAAGCCGCAGGCGACCTGCTGGCCGTGGAAGACCTGGACAACTCCGTGGGCCACTGCTACCGCTGCCACACCGTGGTGGAGCCGCATGTGTCCACGCAGTGGTTCGTGGCCACCACCAAGATGGCTCCCGCCGCCCGCAAGGCCGTGCCCGAACTGACCCGCATCCTGCCGGAATCCTGGGCCAAGACCTACTATCACTGGCTGGACAACATCCGCGACTGGTGCATCAGCCGCCAGATCTGGTGGGGCCATCGCATCCCCGCCTGGACCTGCGCGCAATGTGGCGAGCTCATCGTGGCCGAGCACGACCCCAGCTCCTGCCCCAAGTGCGGCTGCACTGACCTGAAGCAGGACGAGGACGTGCTGGACACCTGGTTCTCCTCGGCCCTGTGGCCCTTCTCCACCATGGCTGGCCCGAGCAGACCAAGGATCTGGCCACCTGGTACCCCACCAGCGTGCTGGTGACCGGTTTCGACATCATCTTCTTCTGGGTGGCCCGCATGATGATGATGGGCCAGCACTTCATGGGCCAGGTGCCCTTCCACGACGTGTACCTGCACGCCCTGGTGCGTGACGAGACCGGCCGCAAGATGTCCAAGTCCACGGGCAACGTCATCGACCCGCTGGAGATGATCGACAAGTACGGCACCGACTCCTGCGCTTCACCCTGACGGCCTTTGCCGCCATGGGCCGCGACATCCGCCTGTCCGAAGCCCGCATCGAAGGCTACCGCCACTTCGTCAACAAGCTGTGGAACGCCGCCCGCTTCGCCCTCATGAACCTGCCCGAGACCGCGCCCGCCCCGGTGGCCCTGGAAAGCGTGGAAGGCCTGCACCACCAGTGGATCCTGCACCGTCTGGAGCAGGTCAAGCAGGACATGGACAAGGCGCTGGAAGAATACCGCTTCAACGACGCCGCCCAGCTGGGCTACAAGTTCCTGTGGAACGAGTTCTGCGACTGGTATCTGGAGCTCATCAAGCCCGACATGCAGGACGAGGCCCGCAAGCCCGTGGCCCAGTATGTGCTGTGGGTGGTGCTGCGCGAGCTGCTGCTCCTGCTGCATCCCATCATCCCCTTCGTCACGTCCGAGATCTGGCACGCCCTGCCCGTGCCCGCTGGCGAGCAGCCCACGGACATCGCCCTGGAGCTCTATCCCGCGGCCCGTCCCGGCTGCCTGCATGAAGCCGAGGCCGCCCGCATGGAACTGGTGCAGGGCATCATCGTGGCCGTGCGCACCATCAAGGCCGAGCTGAACATCAGCCCCAGCCACAAGGTGAGCCTGATGCTGCATCCTGTGGACGAGGCCCAGGCCGCCCTGCTGGAGAGCTGCCGCCAGATGATGACCACCCTGGCCCGCCTGGAAGACCTGCAGATCGGTGCCGGCCTGCACGCGCCCAAGGCGTCCGCCTCCTCCGTGGTGGGCGGCTGCCAGGTCATCGTGCCTCTCAAGGGCGCCGTGGACCTGGCCGGCGAGCTGGCCCGTCTGGACAAGGAAATGGCCAAACTGGAAAAGGATCTGGTGGGCGTGCAGAGCAAGCTGCACAACGAAAGCTTCGTGAGCCGCGCTCCCGCCCAGGTGGTGGAACGCGAACGCGCCCGTGCCGAACAGCTGCTGGATGCCAAGGCCAAGATGCAGGCCCTGCGCCAGCGCTTCAGCGAAGCCCTCAACGAGGAATAAGGAACAACGTCATGAAGATGTCCGCCGTTGCCACGCCCCCCATGCTCTGCGCTTCCGGGCGCGGAGCGGTGGGCGTCGTGCCCGGCGCGGTCGTCGCCTCCGGTCTTTCGGGCCGGAGGCCGGCGGCCGCGCCCTTTGTATTGTCTGCTGCTCCTGCTGCTGGTGTTCTGCCTGTCCGCCCTGCCGGCCCGCGCCCATGTGGTGGACGAGCTGGCCCCCCTGCTGGACAGCGATGCCATCGTGAACAGCATCCAGGATATCGGCCTGCTCAAAAAGGCCGGTTTCATCTATCAGCCCGACCTGACCATCACGGGCGAGATGTGCCCCGTGGACGGCAGCCAGGACCAGCTGGCCGTGCTCAGCGGCATGCTGGCCGCGGACAGGATGTATGCCTTCTACTTTGGCGATGTGGCCGACGCCGCCAAGAAGAACGAGCTGCTCCAGCAGCTGGTGGGCAAGCCCCTGCCCGCGTTGAACAGCAAGGACATGGCCCGCATCCGCAAGGCCCCGCACAGCCAGGAGTCCGCGAACATCCTGGCGCGCTTCCGGCAGCAGGAGCTTTCCCGCCTGCTGGAGGCCGCCCGTCAGGACGATCAGCTGCTGCGCCTGCTGGGTGCGCATCTGTACGGCCTCTATCTGGAGCGCCTGTACATGGCCTCGGTCATGGTGCTGGCCGCTGCGGAAAGCGACACGCTGGAACCGCTCTATCAGGTGCATACCGGCCTGGCCACCCGGCACGGTAAGGCCCTGGAGATCCTTGGCAAGAAGGGGCTGCTGGGCCTGGAGGACTGCGAGGCCCGCGCGGCCCTGGTCAGGAAGCTGCAGGGCCTGCTGACCGCCAACAAGGGCCAGCCCACGCTGGAAGGCCTGCGCGAGATCGTCTCGCTGGTCCAGGAAGAGCGCTCCTTCTTCCTGACGCCCTGCCCGCTGCCGCAATAAAAACGTTGTGAGGGGAGAAGAAAAACTTTTTGGGAAAAAGGTTCTCCTTCTCCCCCTCACGCCCCCCTCATACTTCCAAAACTTTTATCATGGGCCTGAGTGGCCCCCTGAGTGGCCCTGTGAACAGCGAGAGCGCCTTTCCCCAAGGGGAGGCGCTCTCGCTGTTTCTGGCCTCAGGAACGAGCTGTCCGGCCTCAGGAACGGAAAAGAGGGGGTGCGTTTGGGGCGGGCGTATCTGATGTCAGATACCGCCCGTGACGGCCATAAAAAAGCGCTCCGTCCTTCAGGATGGAGCGCTTTGGTGGCTTGTATTCGGGGCACAGGGGAAGTCAGCCAGGGCTGTGTCGGCATGGGGATCTGTGCAGGACTTCCCGGTGCGGGGCAGCCTATTTATCGTCCGGTTCTTCCGTTTCGGCCTTGCTCACCCAGTCCACCAGGCGGGCCATGCGGGCCAGGCTGTAATGGCCGGGTTCGGGCTGCTGGCCGATCTCCTGCAGGGTGCCGTTGAGGCGGTAGATGCGCCAGTCCCCGGCAGGCAGGGAGCCGTTGTCCATGGCGGTCTTCAGGCCGGTACGGGCCTCTTCGGGCGAGCAGAACAGGGGAAAGTCCTGCACGGCCGGGTCAAGGACGACCACGGAGCCGCCCGCGATGTCGATGATGTAATTGCCGGGCGCCACGGTGTAGACTTCCTGGCAGTCGCGGTCGGGCGGCAGGGGAGCCGTGCTGGGGCCTGTGGCGGCACAGCCGCCCAGCATCAGAAGGGACCCAAGCAGGGCGGGGGCAAGGATCACGGGAAAGCGTTTCATGTCATTCTCCTGCCGGCGTACCGGCATCAGATTCGCCCCGGGCACCACAAAAGCGGGCGGGTGGCGTCATGGCTGACTACACACCAAGCCCGCTTTTTTGTCAAAAGATTCGTAGGCCGGAGGGCACGGCGCGGGGCGCTAGCGGGCCCGGCGGCTCATTTCCTGCAGGCGGGCGATGCGTTCTTCCAGCGGCGGGTGCGTGCTGAACAGATTGGCCATGCTGCTGCCGCCGAAGCCGAACAGCGGCGAGACGATGAACATCTGCTCGGTGCTGGGGTTGCCGTTGTGCATGGGGATCGCCCGCTGGCCACGCCCAGCTTGTGCAGGGCACCGGCCAGGGCCAGGGGCTGACCGCAGATGCGGGCGCCGGTCTCGTCGGCCAGGTATTCGCGCGAGCGGGAGATGGCCATCTGGATGATGCTGGCGGCGATGGGGGCCAGGATGGCCAGCAGGAACGCGGCGATGGGATTGGTGCCGCCTTCCTCGTCGCTGTTGCTGCCGCCGAAGATGGCGGCGAACTGCATGAAGTTGGCGATGCTGACGATGACCGAGGCCAGCACGCCGGCGACGGTCTGGATCGAGGATGTCACGGTTGGCGATATGGCCGATCTCGTGGGCGATGACGCCGCGCAGCTCCTCGGGGCTGAGGATGCGCATGATGCCGTCGGTGACGGCCACCACGCCGTGTTCGGGGTCGCGACCGGTGGCGAAGGCGTTGGGCGCGTCTTCAGGGATGACACAGACGCGGGGCTTGGGGATGCCGGCGTTGGCGGCAAGCTCGGCCACCATGCGGTGCAGCAGGGGGGCCTCGTCTTCGGACAGTTCGCGGGCCTGGTACATGGACAGCACGATCTTGTCCGAATACCAGTAGGAACCCACGTTCATGATCATGGCGATCACGAAGGCGATGATGATGCCGGTGCGGCCGCCTATGATGCCGCCCAGACCGATGATGATGGCGGAAAGCAGGGCGAGAAGCAGCACGGTCTTGATCGGCTGGTCATGTTGTCTCCTTGATGTGCGAGGTAGGGATTCGCCCACTGTAGATAAGCATGCGTCAGCAAAGTGGCAAGAGGTGGGAAAAAAGTCAGGATGTCCGAAGCAGGGGAGCCGGAGAGGCTGCTGCCTGGCATCACAGGTGGATCGCCTGTACGGCAAGCCTGCTTGGCGGGGGAGGAAGCTTGGGAAGGACGGCAGGAATGGCCCCGGAATTGCTATTCCCGCGACAGAAAAGGAGGCGGGGAAAAACGGCGATGCCGTGTTTCTCCGCCTCTCCCTGATAAAGCGCGTTTGGGGAGGAAGGGGGGAGTTTGAGGGGGGAAGGAGGCCCTTTGGGCGCTGGCAAAGGGCCTCCTTCCCCCCTCGGCAAAAAGCTCCTTCCCCGCTTACGAGCGGTAATCGGCGTTGAGGCTGACGTATTCGTGGCCGAGGTCCGAGGCGCGCAGGTCGTAGCAGCCGTCGCCCAGGCCCATATGGATCTCCACCGGGATGTCGGTGGCCTTGAGCAGCTCGGAGAGCTCGGCTTCCTTGTCGCCGTTGACGGGCCGGCCGTCGCGGAAGCGTTCGATGCCGCAGAGCACCAGGCGCACGCGGGCGGGATCCACCCGGGCCCCGCTGCGGCCCACGGCGGCCACGATGCGGCCCCAGTTGGCGTCCTGCCCGTAGATGGCGGTCTTGACCAGCTGGGAGTGGCCCACGGTACGGGCGATGCGGCAGGCGTCCTCATCGGAGGCGGCGCCGCTCACCGTGATGTGCATGACCTTGCTGGCGCCCTCGCCGTCCTTGACCAGCATGTAGGAGATCCGGCCCAGGATGTCGGTAAGGCCCTTTTCCAGCAGGGCGGCGTCCCCGCCTTCGGCCCGGATGCCGGAAGCGCCGTTGGCGAGCCCGAGGATGGTGTCGTTGGTGGAGGTGTCGCCGTCAACGCTGACGCGGTTGAAGGTCCTGTCCACGGCGCGGGCGAACATGGCCTGCCAGGTCTCGCGGTCCACCTCGGCGTCGGTGAGCATGACGGCCAGCATGGTGGCCATGTTGGGGCAGATCATGCCCGCGCCCTTGGCCATGCCGGTGAGGCGCACGGTGCCGCCGGACAGGGGCACCGTGATGCTGGCGAACTTGGGAAAGGCGTCGGTGGTCATGAACGCGCGGGTGAAGCCTTCGGCATCGCGGCTGCCCAGGCTTTCCACCAGGGCGGGCACGGCCTCGCGCCAGCGGTCCATCCTGAGCTGGTCGCCGATGACGCCGGTGGACATGGGCATGATCTCATGCGGGGCCAGCCCGGTGAGGGCGGCGACCATGCGGCGGGTCTCAAGGCAATTCTCCAGGCCTTCGTCGCCGGTGCAGGCGTTGGCCTGGCCGGAATTGGCCAGCACGGCGCGGCAGGTGCCGTATTCGCGCAGGGTCTGCTGGCAGACCTGCACGGGAGCGGCCTTGAAGGCATTGGTGGTGAACAGGCCCGCCAGCACGGCGGGACGGTCGGAAACAATCAGCCCCAGGTCATCGCGGCCGGCTTTTTTGAAACCGGCGGCAGCGGTCCCGGCGGAGAAGCCGAGGGGCAGGTCGTTGCGCGTATCGCTCATGGGAACATCCTTTCCGGTCATGGGCTTCCGGGAGGAAAACGATGAAAAAAAAGGCGGGGATCTTGCCTTGCAAAATCCCCGCCGTCATATCAGGCAACCAGCGCTGTCCGGTCTTGGTGGGAACGGACGTTCAGGACGCTAGTTCTTGCTCTTCTGGATCTCGTCGGCGATGGCCTGGGGCACACGTTCGTAGTGATCGAACTGCATGGTGAAGGTGGCGCGGCCCTGGGTACGGGAGCGCAGGTCGGTGGCGTAGCCGAACATGGAGGCCAGGGGCACCTGGGCACGCACGCTCTGGGCACCGCCGGCGCGGGCTTCCATGCTCTGCACGCGGCCGCGGCGGCCGTTGAGGTCGCCCATCACGTCGCCGAGGTATTCTTCGGGGGTGACCACTTCCACGTCCATGACGGGTTCCAGCAGGACCGGGCCGGCCTTCTGCATGGCGTCCTTGATGGCCATGGAACCGGCCACGTAGAAGGCCTGTTCGGAGGAGTCCACTTCGTGGTAGCTACCGAAGACCAGGTTGACCTTCAGGTCCACGCAGGGGAAGCCGGCCAGCACGCCGGACTTCATGGCATCCTGGATGCCCTTGTCGATGGCGGGGATGTATTCCTTGGGGATCACGCCGCCGGTGATGGAGTTGATGAACTCGTAGCCCTTGCCCGGGTTGGGTTCCACCTCGATCACGCAGTGGCCGTACTGGCCGCGGCCGCCGGACTGCTTGGCATGCTTCATGTCGGACTTGGCGGGCTTGGAGATGGTTTCGCGGTAGGCCACCTGGGGCTTGCCCACGTTGGCGTTGACGTTGAATTCGCGGGTCAGGCGGTCAACGATGATCTCCCAGATGCAGTTCGCCCATGCCGGCGATGAGGGTCTGGTTGGTCTCCTCGTCGCCCTTGACGCGGAAGGAGGGGTCTTCCTTGGCCAGCTTGTTGAGGGCGGCGGACAGGGCGTCACGGTCGGCCTTGGTCTTGGGCTCGATGGCCACTTCGATGACGGGCTCGGGGATGTTCAGGGATTCCAGGATCACCGGGCGCTTTTCGTCGCACAGGGTGTCGCCGGTGGAAGCGTTCTTCAGGCCCACCAGGGCCACGATGTCACCGGCGCCGGCCCACTTGATGTCTTCACGCTTGTTGGCGTGCATCTTCAGGATGCGGCCGATGCGTTCCTTCTTGCCGGTGTTGGCGTTGTACACGCTGGTGCCGGACCCAGGCAGCCGGAGTAGATGCGGAAGAAGGACAGGTGGCCGATGAAGGGGTCGGAGAACAGCTTGAACACCAGGCCGGCAAGGGGTTCCTTGTCGTCGCAGGGGCATTCGATGAGATGTTCTTCGTTGCCGGGCTCATGGCCGGTCATGACGGCGATGTCCACGGGAGAGGGCAGGTAGTCCACCACGGCGTCCAGCAGGGGCTGCACGCCCATGTTGCGGAAAGCGGAACCGCAGAGCACGGGCACGATGTTGCGGGCGATGGTGGCCTTGCGGATGCAGGAAACGATCTCGTCGCGGGTCAGGTCTTCGCCGCCCAGGTACTTTTCCAGCAGGGCCTCATCTTCTTCGGCCACGGCTTCGATGAGTTCGTGGCGCTTTTCCTCGAAGAGGTCCTTCAGTTCGGCGGGCACGGCTTCGTCAGTGAACTGGGCGCCCTTGGAGCTCTTGTCGAAGCGGTGGGCCTTGCCTTCGATGAGGTCCACGACGCCTTCAAATTTGTCTTCGGAGCCGATGGGCAGCTGCAGGGGCACGGCCTTGGCGCCCAGGCGTTCGTGGATCATGCTCACGCAGCGGAAGAAGTTGGCGCCGATGCGGTCCATCTTGTTCACGAAGCAGATGCGGGGCACGTGGTAGCGGTCGGCCTGGCGCCACACGGTCTCGGACTGGGGCTCGACGCCGGCCACGGCGTCGAACACGCACACGGCACCGTCCAGCACGCGCAGGGAACGTTCCACTTCGATGGTGAAGTCCACGTGGCCGGGGGTGTCGATGATGTTGATGCGGCAGTCCTTCCAGAAGCAGGTGGTGGCGGCGGAGGTGATGGTGATGCCACGCTCCTGTTCCTGTTCCATCCAGTCCATGGTGGACTCACCGTCGTGGGTTTCGCCGATCTTGTGGGAAACACCGGTGTAGAAAAGGATGCGTTCGGTGGTGGTGGTTTTGCCGGCGTCAATATGGGCCATGATGCCGATATTGCGCTGTTTGTCTACGGGGGTGGTGCGGGACACGGTATCCTCCAGAAAAGGGGCAGTGGGGCGGGGGGAAAAGCGCCGCGCCCTTGCGGGCGCGGCAGCAGTCACTCGGAAGCGGGCTTACCAGCGGTAGTGGGCGAAAGCCTTGTTGGCTTCGGCCATACGGTGGGTATCTTCGCGCTTTTTCACCGCGCCGCCGCGACCGTTGTAGGCGTCCAGCAGTTCAGCGGAAAGCTTGGAGGTCATGCCCTTTTCGCCGCGCGAACGGGCATAGTTGATCAGCCAGCGGATGGACAGGGAAATCTGGCGTTCGGGCCGGACTTCCATGGGCACCTGGTAGGTGGCGCCGCCCACGCGGCGGGCCTTGACTTCCAGATGGGGCTTGACGTTGTCCAGGGCCTTTTCAAAGGCGCGCATGGGCTCTTCACCGGTCTTTTCGCCCAGGGTTTCCAGCGAGCTGTAGAAAATCTTTTCAGCGGCGCCCTTCTTGCCGTCGTACATGAGACGGTTCACGAACTTGGTGACCAGACGGCTGTTGTACAGCGGATCGGGCAGCACTTCCCTCTTCGGGACAGGACCTTTACGGGGCATGATATTCTCCTTTGAGAATCTCTGTGTTTCGGCGTCACCAGCCCCGCAGCGCCCCGGCGCGCCGCGGGACGGGCAGCCTGGGTGCGTTGCATGACGTACGCCGGTGTTGAAAAAATGACCTATTTGGGACGCTTGGCGCCGTACTTGGAACGGCTCTTGCGGCGGTCGGCCACGCCGGAGGTATCCAGGGTGCCGCGCACGATGTGGTAACGGACACCGGGCAAGTCTTTCACACGGCCGCCGCGGATGAGCACCACGGAGTGTTCCTGCAGGTTGTGGCCTTCGCCGGGGATGTAGGCCGTCACTTCGATGCCGTTGGTCAGGCGCACACGGGCGACCTTACGCAGGGCGGAGTTAGGCTTCTTGGGGGTGGTGGTGTACACACGGGTGCACACGCCGCGGCGCTGGGGGCAAGCCTGCAGGGCCGGGGTCTTCTTGCGCTTCACCACCGCAGTCCGCTCGATGCGGATGAGCTGGTTGATAGTAGGCATAGTTTCCTCCAAAGTTTCACTGCCTGCCCAAGACGGACAGGCAGCGCATGAATGCCGTAGAGCGGCAACACATACAATGCGCGGACGCGCTTGTCAAGCCCTGGCCGCGCGTATCCGTGCAGGGAAAGGTCTTGACAAAAAATTCGATATCGAACTAAAAGAGGCCATGCGGTACCGAGCCATCTTTTTCTATGCGAGCCGCCTGCGCGACGAAGGCAACAGGCTCATCATCGGCGCGCTCAAGGAAGCGGGACTCACGGACATCGCCCCCAGCCACGGGGATATACTGGCCCACCTGCTGGCCGGGGGGCCCTGCCATATGGGCGTGCTGGCCCGGCGCATCCGCCGGACCCGGTCCACCATGACGGCCCTGGTCGAGAAGCTGGAGCGCGCCGGTTATGTGGAGCGTCGCCCCGATCCTGCTGATGCGCGCGGGGTGCTTGTCTGTCTGACAGACCGGGGCAAGGCCCTGGCCCCGGTGATGGATGGTGTCTCCCGTGCTCTGGAAGCGCTGGTGGCCAGCCGTCTTTCGGCGGAGGAGGCCGACGCGCTGGAACGTCTGCTGTCCCGCTGCGTCGGGGAGTAGGCTCTCTCCGCCCCGCTGGCCGAAGTGCCCGGGGCTGTCCCGCTGCGTCGGGAGCTGTCTTTGTTCGCGTGCCGTCTGCCCGCCCGGGCGCGGGACGGATCGGGATGCCGTTTTAGTTCGATATCAAATAAAAAACACGCAAAAAGGAGCGTATCATGTCCCACTACACCCTGGCACATCTGGAAGAGGCCCCGCGCAATGAACTGCACGATCTGCTGCATCTCACCGCCGCAGAGATCTCGCGCAACACCCTGCCGGCAGGGGGCTCCGTGCCCTTCGTGCACCGGCACCGGAAGAACGAGGAGATCTATCTGGTGCTCGACGGCCGGGGCACGCTGTACATCGACGGCGAGGAACTGCCCCTGAGGGCCGGGGACTGTTTCCGTATCGATCCCGCGGGGGGGCGCGCTGCCTGCGGGCCGCCGATGACAGCCCGCTTTCCTTCATCTGCGTGCAGGCCCGGGCCGGCAGCCTGGAAGGCTTCACCGGGACGGATGGCCTGCCTGTCCCGGAGGAGGAAGGAAAGCCCGGCTGGCTGTAGCCGCATGGCCGCGGGCATGGCCAGCGGCCATGCCCGGTACAGGAGATGCCCGGCTCCGGCGGCGGGCCGCCGGGACCGGGCATCCTGCGAGGAGGAACGTCCGCCGGTGTCCTGCCGGCGGGCGGGGTATGCCGAGGGTTAGAGTTTTTTCACTTCCACATACCAGGCCGCGGCCTGTTCCAGCAGATGGCTGCTGCGGCCGGCCAGCATCTGGGCGTCACGCAGGTAGCCTTCCTGGAGCATGCAGGCGTCGAAAAGGTTCTCCACCATGCCTGCCAGGGTCTTGTCCTGGGGATCGGCCTTGAACATTTTGAGCAGGCTGCGCAGCAGCGCATGGTCGCGGTTGACTTCCAGCACCTTGACGGGCAGGGAGTCGTCCTTCTGCATGGCACGCATGAGCTTTTCCATGGACGAGGTCATGCCGTCGGGCGAGACCAGCACGGCCGGGCTGTCGGCCAGACGGTGGGAGACGCGCACGTCGGCCACGCGTTGGCCCAGGACCTCCTTGATGCGTTCCAGCAGCTTGTCGAAGCTGGCGCTGTCGTCGTCGGAAAGGGGCGCGGCGGCGGGCTTTTCGCTGTCGGCCTTGTCGGCGAAGGCGTCCAGGGCGTCATCGGCCGCGTTCTCGATGGCCTTGAATTCCCAGTCCTTGTATTTGCCCATGCCTTCCATGACGAACTCGTCCACGGGCTCGTAGAGGAAGAGCACCTCGATGCCCTTGCGGGTGAAGCGTTCCAGATGCGGGCTCAGGCGGGCGGCTTCGCGGTTGGGCGCGGAGACGTACCAGAAGGTCTTCTGGCCTTCGGGGGCGCGGGCGATGTAGTCGTCCAGGCTGGAGAGGGCCTCGCCGTCGTCCAGGGCCGAAGTGTTGAAGCGCAGCAGGCCGGCGATGCGTTCGCGGTTGGCGAAGTCCTGGTAGGCGAGCTTGAAGATGCGGCCGTGCAGGCGCCAGAAGGCGGCGTACTTCGCGGCATCCTGGGCGGCCATCTTTTCCAGGTGGCCCAGGGTCTGCTTGATGATGGTCTGGTTGATCTTGCGCAGGACCACGTTTTCCTGAAGGGTCTCGCGGGAGATGTTGAGGGGCAGGTCCTCGGTGTCCACCACGCCCTTGAGGAAGGCCAGCCAGTCGGGGATCAGTTCCTTGTTGCGGTGCTGGATGAGCACGCGGCTGGCGTAGAGGTCCAGGCCCCAGAAATCACGGTCGAGGCCGAAGAGGTCCTGGCGCACGTCGGGGATGTAGAGCAGGGCGTTGAACTGCACGGGCGCGTCCACGGAGATGTGCAGCACGTCCAGCGGCGCCTTGCTGTCATAGGTCAGGGCCTGGTAGAAGGCATCGTACTGTTCCTTGGTGACCGAGGACCTGGGCTCGCGCCACAGGGCGGGCTGGGTGTTGACCTGCTCGCCGTCCACCAGCACGGGGAAGGGCACGAAGGCGGAATGCTTGCGGATGACGGATTCCACACGGAACTTTTCGAGGAATTCCGCGGCGTCTTCCTTGAGGTGGGCCACGATGCGCGTGCCGCGCTGCGGGGCGTCGTCACCGGCGGGGGCCACGGTATAGGTGCCCAGGCCGTCGCTGGTCCAGGTGGCGGCACTGTCGTCATCACCGAAGGCCGGGCGCGAGGTCACGTCCACCCTGTCGGCCACCATGAACACGGAATAGAAGCCCACGCCGAAGCGGCCGATGATGTTGGCGGCATCGGCTTTTTCACCGTCGGCCTTGGCCTCCTCGGCGGCCAGCTGGGCGCGGAAGGCCTCGGTGCCGGACTTGGCGATGGTGCCCAGGTTCTCGGCCAGTTCGGCGGCGGTCATGCCAAGGCCCGTGTCCTCGACGGTCAGGGTCCTGGCGTCCTTGTCGAGATGGATGCGGATCTCCAGGGGCAGGTCGTCATGGCGCGGGGTCTCGCCCCGGTTGCTGCGGAAGCGCAGCTTGTCCAGGGCGTCGGAAGCGTTGGAGATGAGTTCGCGGAGGAAGATCTCGCGATTGGTGTAGAGGGAATTGGTGAGAATGCTCAGGACTTTGCGCACTTCGGCGCGAAATTCACAGGATTGAGCCGTGGTTTCCGGCATGGTGACAACCTCCATGGATACTTGCTGGGGAATAAGTAATCTTTCCCAATCAGCCGTCAAGGCCTTGCGGGGCCTAAACTTTGCCTTGCTTTTCACCAAGGATAACGGTATGCAGGTCGCTCCATAAGGAGGACGATTATGGATGATGTCATTCTGCTTTCACGGCTACAATTCGCCGTGGCCGTCTTTTTCCACTTCATCTTCGTGCCGCTGACGCTGGGCCTGTCCCTGCTCATCGCCCTGATGGAGACCCGCTATGTGCGCACCGGTGACGAGGTCTGGCGCAAGCATGCCAAGTTCTGGGGCAAACTTTTCATCATCAACTTCACCCTGGGCGTGGTGACGGGCATCACCCTGGAATTCCAGTTCGGGACCAACTGGGCCCGCTATTCGGAATATGTGGGCGACATCTTCGGCTCCCTGCTGGCCATCGAGGCCACGGTGGCCTTCTTCCTGGAGTCCACCTTCCTGGCCGTCTGGCATTTCGGCTGGCACCGCGTGGGCAAGAAGACCCACCTGCTGGCCATCTGGCTGGTGGTGCTGGCCGGCAACCTGTCCGCCCTGTGGATCATCCTGGCCAACGGCTTCATGCAGAACCCGCTGGGCTATGTGATCCAGAACGGCCGCGCCGAACTGGCCGACTTCATGGCCGTGGTCACCAACCCCTATGCCTGGGGCATGTACGCCCACACCCTGCTCTCGGCCTGGACGCTGTCCTGTTTCTTCGTGCTGGGCGTGTCTTCCTGGCATCTGCTGCGCAAGAGCAATGTGGAATTCTTCCGCCGCTCCTTCCGCATGACCGCCCCCATCTGCCTGGTGCTGGTGCTGGCGCTCGCCCTGAGCGGCGACATCCAGGGCAAGGTGGTGGCCGGGCTGCAGCCCGCCAAGCTGGCCGCCATGGAATCCCACTGGGAGACCACCAGGAACGCCCCCTTCTATCTGGCCGTGGTGCCGGACGAAGCCAACGAGACCAACTCCGTGGAAGCCATCGGCATCCCCGGTCTGCTGAGCTGGATCTCCTACGGCGATGCCGATGCCGAAGTGAAGGGCCTCAAGGACTTTCCCAAGGAAGACCGTCCGCCGGTCACGCCGTGTTCTGGGGCTTCCGCGCCATGATCTTCTTTGGCGTCATCTTCCTGGCCCTGGCCGCCTGGGCCACGCTGCAGCGTAACCGCGAGACCATCAACCCCACGCTCATGCGTGCCCTGGTGTGGTGCATCCCGCTGCCCTACATCAGCATCGCCATGGGCTGGCTGGTGGCGGAAATGGGCCGTCAGCCCTGGATCGTCTACGGCCTGATGCGCACCAGCGACGCCGTGTCGCCGGTGCCCGCCGAGCATGTGTCCACGTCGCTGCTGGCCTTCATCATCGTTTACAGCGTGCTGGGCCTTCTGGACATTTTCCTGCTGCGCAAGTACGCCATCAAGGGCCCGCAGGGGCAGGAGGACTAAGTCATGCTGGAAACCTTGCAAGTAATCTGGTTCATCCTGTGGGCGCTGCTCTGGGCCGTGTATTTCGTCCTGGACGGCTTCGACCTGGGCCTGGGCAGCCTGCTGCCCTTCATCGGCAGCAATGAGGAAGAACGCCGCATCATGTACAACGCGGCCGGTCCCTTCTGGGACGGCAACGAGGTGTGGCTGATCTCCGCCGGCGGCGTGACCTTTGCGGCCTTCCCCAAGGTCTATGCCGTCATGTTCAGCGCCCTGTACGCGCCCCTGCTGGTCCTGCTGTTCGCCCTGATCTTCCGCGCCGTGTCCTTCGAGTTCCGCGGCAAGGTGGAAAGCGGCGTGTGGCGCGGCTTCTGGGATCTGGTCCACTTCCTGTCCAATCTGGTGCCCGCCCTGCTGCTGGGCGTGACCTTCGCCAACCTTTTCATGGGCATCCCCATCGACGGCGAAGGCGTGTTCCACGGCACGCTCATGGGCCTGGTCAACGGCTACGGCATCGCCGGCGCCATCTTCTTCCTGGTGATGTTCATGCTGCACGGTTCCCTGTGGCTGGCCATCAAGAGCCAGGGCGAACTGCAGACCCGCGCCGTGGCCAGCGCCACCCTGCTCTGGCCCGTGATGCTCATCCTGCTGGTGGCCTTCCTGGTGCTGACCTTCTTCAACACGGACCTGTTCAACAACTACTGGAGCAACCCGCTGCTGCTCCTGCTGCCCGTGGTGGCCCTGGCCGGCCTGCTGGGCGTGCGCTGCATGCTGCGTCGCGGCCAGCTGTGGAAGGCCTGGATGTGCAGCGCCGTGTACATCATCGGCGTGACCTTCTTCGGCGTCATGGGCATGTTCCCGCGCATGCTCATCTCGTCCGTCGATCCCACCGCCACCCTGACGGCCTTCAATGCCTCCTCGTCCGAGCTGACCCTCAAGATCATGCTGGGCGTAGCCCTGGTCATGGTGCCCATCGTGCTGCTGTACCAGTTCTGGGTCTACCGCCTGTTCTCCCACAGCCTGAGCGCCGAGGACCTGAAGGACGAGCACGCCTACTAGGGCGCCGATCCGTCCGCCTCATCGGGCCCGGCAGACAGGCATGTCCTGTCCGCCGGGCTTTTTTCGTGTCCGCTGCCGGGATGCGCCGGAAAAAGACCGGTCTTCGCGGCCGGGCCGTCTGCCGTCAGCTGCGCGACAAAGGCGGGCCGCGCCACGGAAGGGCGGAGGGCAGGCAGGAGGAGCGGAGGGGCCGGTGATGGCGGCCGTGCCGCCATGACGGGGCAGGATAATTGCTTTTGGGGCACATATCCGGGACAATGCCGGGACAGAGCGGAGGCCGTATGAAGACCAGGATAGATGCAACGGATGTGAGGATCGTCGAAGAGCTCAGGAAGAACGCGCGCATCACCATGAAGGAGCTGGGCGCGCGGGTCTTCCTCACCGGGCAGGCCGTCAGGAACAGGGTGGAACGGCTGGAGGACATGGGCATCCTCCAGCGCTACACCATCAACGTCAATTGCCCGGTCTTCGGCTACAAGGTCCATGCCGTCATCAGGGTGCAGCTCAGGCACGGGCCGGTGGAGGCCCTGAAGGCCTGCTGCCGCAGGGAGGGCAGGCGCACCATCCACTGCTACCGGACCACGGGCGACAACCTGTATTTCCTCGACATGTATTTCCCGGACATGGAGGCCCTGGACGCCTTTCTGGCCGAGGTGGAGCCGCTGGGCGGCTACGAGCTGCATGTGGTCCTTCGGGAAGCGGAGGACCTGGCGGAATGAAGGCCCCCGCCGGAGGGGGAAGAAGGAAGGAAGGCGTTTTGCCTGTGGGGACCGGCGGGGACCTGATACGGGACGCGGCGGGACAGGGGCGCCGGGCAGAGCGGCGGCCCTGACGGAGCGGGAGGCCGCGGGCCGGACAGGCCCCGCCCCGCCTGTCCCCCGCTTTGCGCCGGCCCGCCAGTCCGCGGACCGACGGCGGCAGGGGGACGCCGCGGCTAAAAAGCTGTAGCTCTGGCCGTCGTCGGGCATGAGGATGGCCTCCCGGATGCCGCGACGGCGCAGGGGCCTGGTCCATGCTTTGCCGGGTCAGGGAGGCATGGGCCACGGTGTCCATATGGCTGACGATGATCCGCGCTTCCGGGCAGGCGGCGTGCAGGGCGGCCACATCCGCGTCGTCCATGATGAGGCGCCCCTCGTCGAGCAGTTCGGCCGCGCAGGCATTGACCACGACCACATCAGGCCGGAAACGGCGCAGGCTTTCGGCCACGTCCTCGTACCAGATGGTATCGCCGGCCACATAGAGCGTCTTTTCGCCAGGATGCCGGAAGACCACGCCGCAGGACGGCCCGCAGGGGATGATGGTGCCGTGGCGTCCGGGCGTCC
>VOFC01004121.1_pt1 | contig 47101 bp, 87 predicted proteins | sample 5384161 | NCBI WGS metagenome assembly VOFC01 (sample SAMN12384722, study PRJNA508395) | human gut metagenome | isolation source: healthy gut B | host: Homo sapiens | reverse complement strand
GGGTCAGCTCACCAAGTGGGTTATTCTGATCCATGAACTGTGACAGCTGGGATGATCCGAAGAATTCTTTCACCGCTGCCTGTACCGGCTTGATATTGATCAGTGCCTGTGCAGTCACTTCTTCTGTATCGTGTGTTGTCATTCTTTCACGGACAACACGCTCCAGTCTTGTCAGACCTCTGATACTGGTTCTGCAGCAGTTCACCTACCGCACGGATACGTCTGTTACCGATAGGGTGATCGATATCATCATCGTTACCCAGACCGTATTCCAGATGCATATTATAGTTAATGGAAGCTAAAATATCTTCCTTTGTGATATGTTTTGGAATCAGTTCTGATACATTTTTTGAAATAGCATCTGCTAATTCTTCCGGCTTATCAGAGTACTCCTGCAGGATCTGCTGCAGAACAGGGAAATATACCAGTTCTGTAATACCAAGCTCTTTTGGATTGCAGTCCACAAAGCTTGTCAGATCTACCATCATATTGGAAAGGACCTTGACTTCTCTCTCTTCTGTCTGGATCCACACATACGGAACAGCAGCATTCTGGATCTCATCAGCCAGCTCTGCACTGACTTCATCACCGGCACTTGCAATGATCTCCCCTGTGAAAAGGATTGGTAACATCCTGTGACAGAGTAGCATGTCTGATACGGTTTTTCAGAGCAAGCTTTTGTTGAATTTATAACGTCCAACCTTTTGCAAGGTCATAACGTCTCGGATCAAAGAACATAGCTGTAATAAGGCTTTCAGCACTTTCTACGCTGAGAGGTTCACCCGGACGGATCTTACGATACAGTTCAAGCAGGCCTTCCTCATAGCTGCCTTCCGGATTTCTTTCTGTAATAGAAGGATCCTTTGTGAAGCTGGCAAGAATCTTTGGTTCCTCACCGAATAACTCCAGGATCTCTGTGTTAGTACCGATACCAAGCGCACGTAAAAATACGGTGATCGGCACTTTTCTTGTTCTATCTACACGAACGCTGAAAACATCATTGGAATCTGTTTCATACTCTAACCATGCACCACGGTTAGGAATTACGGTACAGGAATAAAGCTCCTTTCCGATCTTATCATGACCAATCGCATAATAAATACCCGGAGAACGAACTAACTGGCTGACGATAACACGTTCAGCACCGTTGATCACGAATGTACCTGTCTCTGTCATGAGCGGAAGATCGCCCATAAAGATGGAATGTTCTGTGATCTCTTCCTTTTCCTTGTTGTAAAGGCGTACTTTTTTACCTTCAAAGGTGCTGCATATGTTGCATCACGCTCTTTACACTTTTCAATTGAATACTTAACTTCGTCTTCACAGAGTTCAAAATCAACAAACTCCAGACTTAAGTGTCCACTGTAACTTTTTGGCCTTCAGATATCATAAAATAGCCTACCGCATATCATCAGCTTCTTCTTTGGAAGCAAAAAACTTTTCTTTTGATCACCTTTAGGAACCTTTGCGCCGTCAACTTTAGCCTTGACGTCTTTAGCTTCCTTTAAGCCAAGTCCTGTAGCTTCACGAACAACTTTGATAACCTTAACCTTGTTAGGACCAACTTCTGTAAGCTCTACGTCGAACTCTGTCTTCTCTTCACCTGCTGCTGCGCCAGCACCTGCTGCTGCAACTACAACGCCTGCTGCTGCAGATACGCCGAATTCTTCTTCACAAGCCTTTACTAAATCATTTAATTCTAAAACTGTTAACTCTTTGATAGCATCAATAAGTTCTGCTGTTGTTAATTTTGCCATTTTAATATCCTCCATTTTTAATAGTTTGTTTTCATTTTCTTATTCAGCCGGTGTTTCAGCTGTTTCTTCAGCCGGAGCCTCTGCTGCTTCTGCAGGAGCTTCTGCTACTTCGCCGCCTTTTTCAGCGATCTGCTTAATAACACGGGCAAAGTTTGTAATAGGTGACTGCATGCTTCCCAGTAATTTGGAAAGAAGTTCCTCTCTGCTTGGAATTGTTGCGATGTTTGCAATACCTGCTGCATCGTAAGCAATACCTTCAACTACACCACCCTTGATCTCAAGTTTGTCAGCTTCCTTGGCGAATTTACCAAGTACACGTGCAGGTGCTGTTGCATCTGTAGTAGAGATAGCTGCTGCGCTAGGTCCTTCCAGATATGGAGCAAGAGCTTCAAACTGTGTTCCCTTGAATGCAAAGTTCATCATTGTGTTCTTGTAAACTTTGTATGTTACGCCGTTTTCACGACACAGCTTACGAAGTTTTGTATCCTGTTCTACTGTAAGACCACGATAGTCAACAAGAACAACTGACTGTGCATCTTTGATGTTTTCTGAAATTTCAGCTACAATCGGCTGCTTTAATTCTACTTTAGCCATTTTTTTACCTCCTTTTTAGATTTGCTGTCGTCTGGAGTCATAGCCTTTTAAACGAGTTGCGTGATACGCTATAAAAAGCCTCCCGAAAACGGAAGGCTGACATTCAAACTAACTATTGAATCTTTCCCTCGGCAGGCGATACACTTACGCTCATCGAGCACCTGCTGTCTTCGGCATGACCAGGTCCCATTGTTGAAGTAAGAACAACGCTCTTAAGGTACTGACCCTTAGCAGCAGCTGGCTTAGCCTTAACAATGGCATCTATTAATGTCTGGAAGTTCTCATTTAACTGTTCCTCTGTGAAAGAAACTTTTCCCACTGGCACATGGATAATATTGGCTTTGTCAAGTCTGTACTCTATCTTACCTGCTTTAATATCAGCGATAGCCTTTGTTACGTCCATAGTAACTGTACCAGCCTTAGGGTTTGGCATTAAGCCCTTAGGTCCAAGTACACGTCCTAAACGACCAACAACACCCATCATATCAGGAGTAGCTACAACAACGTCGAAATCTAACCAGCCTTCCTTCTGGATCTTTGGTACTAATTCCTCGCCACCGGCGTAATCTGCGCCTGCTGCAAGAGCCTCGTCAACCTTTGCACCCTTTGCAAATACGAGAACCTTAACTGTCTTACCTGTTCCGTGAGGTAATACAACAGCACCACGAACCTGCTGGTCTGCGTGACGTCCGTCACATCCTGTTCTTAATGTGACACTCAACTGTTTCATCAAACTTAGCTGTTGCCATCTTCTTAACTAAAGCGATTGCTTACATATTTCTTACCATGTTTCATTTCGTTTACCTCCTAGTGGTAGTGGCGGAACTAATTCCTCCCACTTTTGTGTTAAATCTGTAAAATGTCTTAAATTCTTCTACAGCGATTCCCATACTTCTTGCTGTACCAGCGATCATGCTCATAGCTGCTTCCAGGCTTGCTGCATTCAGATCCGGCATCTTCATCTCAGCGATCTTCTGCAGATCAGCTTTGGAGATTGTTGCAACCTTTGTCTTGTTAGGTGTTGCAGAAGCAGTTTTCAGATTGCAAGCCTTCTTTAAAAGAACGGCTGCAGGTGGAGTCTTTGTTACGAAGCTGAAGCTTCTGTCTGCATAAACTGTGATAACTACAGGAATGATCATACCTTCCTGATCTGCTGTTCTTGCGTTGAACTGCTTTGTAAATTCAACGATGTTTACACCATGCTGTCCAAGTGCAGGACCAACTGGTGGAGCCGGTGTAGCTTTACCGGCAGGGATCTGTAACTTAATGTATCCTTCTACTTTCTTTGCCATTTTTCGGCACCTCCTAATAAATTGTGGTGGTGGCGGGCTTCTGCCTCCCACAGTCCAAGTATGAACCTTCTTATATAAGTAGGACTTCATCCTATGAACATCTTGTTCTGTCTGTGCAAGATTATGCCATCTTGCGAATTTCCGCAAAACTGATCTCAACCGGTGTTTCGCGGCCGAACAGTTCTACATTGATCGTTGCAGTCTGTTTGTTGTAATCCATTCTCTGAACCATACCAACCGTATCCTTCCAGACACCTGCAACAACAGCGATCGTATCTCCTTCTTCGAAGTCAACCGATACATTCTCTGTTTTGATTCCGAGCGGTTTCATTTCCGCTTCGGATAACGGAACCGGTTTGCTTCCCGGACCCACGAATCCTGTTACACCACGTGTGTTGCGGACTACATACCAGGTATCATCGTTCATGACCATATTGATCAGCACATAGCCTGGGAACATCTTTTTCTGAACAGTCTTTTTGGCACAGTTCTTCACTTCCACAACATCCTGAAGCGGAACCCTGACTTCCAGAATTTCCTCTTCCAGATGGCGATTTTCGATTGTTTTTTCAATATTGGCTTTTACTTTGTTTTCATAGCCTGAGTAGGTATGCACTACATACCAGTTTGCGTCTGCCATATGTTTTTCCTCACTCTACATTGTTATTAAGTTAACCGCATACTGCATAACTGTATCGAGCAGTGCGATGATCACTCCTAAAACAATAGAAATTGCAGTAACAGCTACCGCCTGTTTTCCGAGTGTTGTTTTGTCGGGCCAGATGATCTTCTGGAATTCAGCTTTCAGCCCCTTGAAAAAACCAACCTTTTCGTTACTACTTTCTCCCATAACTTTGACTCCTGTTCTTAAAAAACGGATTATTTTGTTTCTTTGTGTAAAGTATGAGTCTTGCAGAATCTACAATATTTCTTTGTTTCCATTCTGTCAGGATGATTCTTTTTATCCTTTGTCATGTTGTAGTTACGGTTCTTGCACTCTGTACAAGCCAATGTGATTTTTGTACGCATTCTTTTCTCCTTCTCGCCGCCCGCATGCTTTACTTCTGTGCGACCTTTTCCTGTTTGACATCTGCGCACGCGTCAGAGGACAGATGTACGAGACTGTCCACACCCGGTTTATGCTTGTCTTGCCACCATCTGGTAGAGCCTGGAAACCGGCTGCCCGCAGAAATCTGCCGGACAGATTCATTTTTTACAGCATAAAAAAAAGACCTAAAAGTCATCTCGCCTGTTTAATATAGCACAGTTGTGTCCGTGCGTCAATTCCTTTTCCCGTTTTTTTCCGCATCTGCGCAGTTTTTTTTGATTTTCTTTACCGATTTTTCCGCAGAAACGATTGCATTTTGCTTATTGCAATGCTATATTTATTATATATAAGTAGATTCTCATGCCCATGCAGAGGCTGACAAGGAGTGTCAACGCCGCATTTATGTAGATTCAAGGAAGAAAGGAGGGCTTCTGATGGCAATCGGATTCGATGCGCTTAATCAGGTTTACAATCACTACCTGACGGAATATGCGCCCAAGTCAAATACTGCACTTGATACGCACAAGAAGAGTGATCTGCGCAGTATTTATAATTCCATTATCAAATTAAATAAAGAAGCGCCTCTCTGTATTCTGGATACAAGCGACGAAGCAAAACAGTATGCGGTTTCTCTGAAAGAGCAGTCAAGGCTTTTCAGAAATGCCCTGATCTCTACCAAAGGAAGCAGTGAATCCGAACAGCTGCTCCGGCAGAAAGTTGCCTACTCTACAAAAGAAAGCATTGCAAGTGCCTCTTACGTTGGCAGTGAAAGCGGAGATCCTGCGCCTTCCTTTACGCTTTCCGTAGAACGGCTGGCAAGCAGTCAGGTCAATTTCGGCAAAGCTGTTCCCGGCGACGCCAGAATTTCTCTTGCACCGGATACATACTCCTTTGATCTGTCCGTTTCCGATATGAACTACGAATTTCAGTTTCAGCTCAAAGAAGATGATACAAACCGTGAAGTCATGGAACGTCTCGGACGTCTTATCACAAAGTCCGACGTCGGTCTCAGTGCGGAGGTACTTCCCGATCATGAAGGAAATGTATTTTTAAAACTCTCCTCCGATGCAACCGGAAAACCGGACGGCAAAGAACTTCAATTTGAGATCAGTGATCATAACACAAGCAAAAAGGCCGGTATCGTATCCTACTTTGGTATGGATCAGGTATCGCAGACTCCCGAAAATGCTTTATTTGAGATCAATCATATTGAACATACCGCCTCTTCCAACACCTTTACCGTGGAAAAGGCCTACGAGATCACATTGCAGGGCACAAGTCCTGATCCTGATACCGTGACAGAGATCGGAATCAAAGATGATATGGAAAGTCTACGGGAAAATGTACATTCTCTTGCAGACAGTTATAACGAATATATCGGCAGGATCGCACAGCCGCAGACTGCACATACGAGAAGTTCCCAGCTCCTCAGTGAGTTTTCCCGGATCTCCCGGCATTACGCACAGGCGCTTTCTTCCATCGGTCTTTCTTTTACGGCAGATGGCACTCTGCAGGTAGATGATACACAGCTTTCCGATGCCGCCCAGGGCAGATGCACAGACGAGCCTGAAACCTGTGCAGGATTTTTGCAAACGCCATGCTCAGAAAAAAGCAATCAGATTTCATTAAATCCGATGGAATACGTTAATAAGACAATCGTAGCATACAAAAATCCGGGCAAGAATTACCCGTCACCGTATATCACCAGTGCCTATTCCGGTATGTTATTTAATAATTACTGTTAAAAACGGATGTACTTTTCAAAAGCACATCCGTTTCTTTTACTCTTCTTTCTCAAATTCCCGGTACAAAAATTCCAGATCCAGCATTTTATCATCTACATAATAATCCGCATTCGGTTTTCCCATATGCAGTTCATCGTATTGCACACCCCAGTCCTGCATCTGCTTTTCTGTCACAGGTTTCCAGTCGATACCGGTCACATAACCGCGGGCAGTAAAGAGTACGATGCGATTGCCCCAGTCGTGCAGCTTGTTGATGATACGGATCATTCTCTCATTCGGCATTGCCTGTCCGTAATCCAGATCCTCGCGCTTCATGGCGATCACACCGTCAATGTCAAACACAAACAGCTTACCGCCCTGACGGATCCGCATAAAATCGTCCACTCTGGCAAAATCCGCCTCTGTGTCCACATCATACATTTCCTTCATCACATAGCCTTTGATCTTCTTACCTGTCATGGAATGCAGCTCTGTCACATTGCGCGGTCTGAGCAGATCCACATTTCCGTTCTGATAATAAGTGTCAGGGAGCTGCTGCCGCGGCATATTATAGGCTTCGGGAATATCCTTTAAGATCGGATCAAGTGTTCCGTCTTCTCCCACATACCACATCTTATGCGGAACCACTTCGTTTTTCTTAATACTGCGGACAGCATCTACCGTCTCATCATTTAACATGATCTCGATCATGGCATCAATATCTGCCGGATCGCGGAACGGATAGGTCGGTCTGAGCTGGACGATGATATCCGGCACATAATCTTCTTTCTCTTTCAAGAAAGAAAGTGCATGGGCAAACACATCGATATCCAGAGCTGTATCCGTGGCATATTCTGCCGGACGGATAAACGGTGTTTCCGCACCGTATTCTCTTTTGCGATCTGTGCATATTCCTCACTGTCCGTAGAAACAATGATCCGGTTGATATATTTCGATGCCTTTGCATGTTCTATCGAATATGCCATCATCGGTTTTCCATTGATCTTTCTGATATTTTTATTCACAACACTCTTGGATCCGCTTCTTGCAGGGGATCAGTGCAAGGATCTTTTTCTGCCATTTTCTTACCTCTCTATTTCCGCAGCGGCCATATCAAGCGCTGCTCTGATCACTTTATCCATATCATAGTATTTATATTGGCCAAGCCTTCCACCAAACAGAATATTTCCCTGTTCTTTGGCAAGCGCCGCATATTTCTGATACAACTGCCCGTTCTTTTCATCATTGACCGGATAATACGGCTCGTCCCCCCGCGTAAATGCTGCAGGATATTCTCTTGTGATGACCGTTCCTTCGCCTTTACCGAACTCAAAATGCTTATGCTCAATGATACGGGTATACGGGATCTTGCGCTCCGTATAGTTGACAACCGCATTGCCCTGGAAATTATCTTCATCCGGCAGATACTCACTTTCAAACCGCAGGGATCGATATTCCAGCTGTCCATAGCAATAGTCAAAAACTCATCGATCATACCTGTATACAATACCTTTTCAAAGGTATCTTCCGTTTCTGCCAAAAAATGCTTTGTACTCTGTTTCCAGTCTGATTGGAATGTCTGCCAGCAGTTTTTCCGCGATCTGTGTATAACCGCCTACCGGAATGCCCTGATACCGGTCATTAAAATAATTATTATCATAAGTATAACGCAGTGGCAATCTTTTTATGATAAACGGAGGAAGCTCTTTGCAGTCACGCCCCCACTGCTTCTCCGTATAGCCCTTGACCAGCTTTTCATATACCGTCGTTCCGGCAAGAGAAATTGCCTGCTGTTCCAGATTCTGCGGATCGGTAACACCGGCTTCCTTGATCTGCTCTGCGATCACCTGTTTTGCCTCTTTTGGCGTATTTACGCCGAACAGAGCATGAAAAGTATTCATATTAAACGGCAGATTATAAAGCTCACCTTCATAAACCGCTACGGGCGAATTGATGTAATTGTTGAAATCTGCCAGCGCATTGACATAGTCCCACACTTCCCGGTCAGATGTATGGAAAATATGGGCGCCATACTGATGCACCCGGATTCCATGCTGCTCTTTCGTATAAATATTGCCCGCAATATGGTCTCTTTTTTCTATTACCAGACAGGATTTCCCCGCTTTTTTTCATCTCATGGGCAAACACGCAGCCAAACAGCCCCGCGCCCACGATCAAATAATCATATTTCACAAGATTTCCTCCAGTATTTTTGTCCTGACTTCCCAGGTATGACCTGCCATTGCCAGTTCTCTTCCAGCTTTTGCGATCTTCTGCAGCTTTTCATCCATCTGCGGCTGCAAAAGTACGGTCAACCGGTCTGCAAGTTCTCCCGGTCTTTCTCTATCATACAGGATAACATTCTCCTCGTCTATCAGAATCTGATCCAGATAGGGATTACTGTCCGTTACGCAGACCGCACCCGCCAGCATCGTATTGAAGATCCGGTCATGCGCGCCTGCATGAAAACATGGCAGAACATTCAGTGCCAGCTTTGCATCCGCGAGTGCCAGCAGGCACTCCTCAGAACTTGCATACGGCGACAGGATCAGATTTTCCGGATGACTACAAGGCAGATTCTCCCAGCCCGCGCCAATGATATGCACCTTCAGCCCGGCATCTGCAAGTGCAGCTACAACATTTCCCCGCAACGTAAAACGGATATAATAATCCAGAAACTGGATATGTCCCAATGTCTCTCTGAGTTCATCCTCTGTTGCCTCCGGTATTTCTTCCGTCAGCCTGCGTCTTGCCACATCCTCCAAAAAGAGCATGTGGATCTGACAGCACCTCGTCTATGATCGAATGATAAAACTGACTGTATTCCTCTCCGTTCCGGTTAATAAATACATCAAAATGAGACGGACAGACATACGTTCCCGTAAACAAAATATCCGTCGTCCGTTCCCCCCATGGTTTACACAGCATCTCGGTTCCGGCGGTTGGCAGAAACGGTCCCAGCTTTACCTGCGGGAAATAACGATGCATATAAGCTATATGCAGCTGATCGATACAGATCTGCACATACCTGTCTGCCCTCTTCTCAAGCTGCTCCTGTATAAAATCATGATAATGGTACGGATGATCCACAATGATATTGATGCAGCGCAGTGCATACGCATCTACAACCAATTCATCGCCTTTCCCCGCAAACCACATATCCTCGCCATACAGCCCTGCAAAATTAAAGGTCAGAAAATATGCCCCGGCTTTATTTTCTCCCCTCTTCTACAGTCTTTTTTCTACATCAAAATAGAAAGGACAGACCTCATATCCGTCCTTTCTAAGCTGTTTTTCTATTTGTGTCAGGAAATAGGATGTCGTTTCCACATCCCCATGAAATGTAATGATCTGCATATACCTGCCTGCTTTTCTATTTCTTGTTATCTAAAAACTGTGGCGGCAGATAATTCATCTGATTCATATTCTGATAATATCCATATGCCACTCTGGAAGAGGTTCTTCCCTTCCGGATTCCGGCTCTGTACTCCTGAAACTTTTTTCTACAGCTGCTTTATTCCGTGCCTCATCCGCCTGCAATTCTACACTCTTGTCCGTCACCTCGGTGATCAGTTCCTGGAGTGTTCTGATCTGCTGTGCATATGTTTTCTTTCCTTCCGGACTCTGCAGCAGCTCACCGACATGCGCGAATACAGTTTCAAATCCCTGATCAAGCTGATTGAGTGCATTGATCAGATCGGATTTGCATCCGTGCCCCGGTCAAATGCATCCCAGTCCACCATACCCTCTTTCAAGAGCGCAGCCTGATTCTTACTGTTTCCAATCAGCTCAGACAGTATCGCACTTTTTTTCTGCAGACTTTCTATCAGAATTGTAATGTACTGTTTCTCCATTCCGTTACCTGCCGTTTCCCGCCTTCTTCATGACCTCTTTCCAGGTGTCACGCATAGAATGCAGGTGTGTGTTGACCTCTTCCAGAATTTCTTTATCTTTCTTAATGTTAGCCTCTAACAACCGTTCCAGAAGATACTTGTATACACGGTCAAAATCCTCCGCGACCGGATATCGCATATCCAGTGTAGCACGGAATTCATCAATGATCCTCTGTACGCGTTTGATATTGTCATTTGCCTTCTGGATATCATTGTGTTCAATACCCATGATCGCCATATTACAGAACTTGATCGCACCTTCATAGAGCAGCAGCGTAAGCTCCGCCGGAGATGCACTCATAATCTTATTTGTATTGTACTGCGCATATTGCTGCGCATATGGATTTGCTGCCATATTCCTTTGCTCCTTAACCTAACAATCCCGCTATTGCGCTTGTCTTGATGACAGTTTTGCGAGTGCGGTTTCCATTGCACTGAACTTCCTGTACCATTTATCCTGCAGTGCTGTCAGTTTTTTCTTCCTGCTCTGCGATATCGCTTGTATAGTCATCATACTCCTGTTTCATCTGTTTATCATTGTAAGCCTTGTAGATGCTCCGCATGCTGTTGGCACCCATTTTCTCTGTCAGCTTTGTGTACAGACTGTTGTTGAGCTGCTGGAAGAAATCGATCACAGTCTTTGGTTCATTGGTGATCATTGTCTTCAGGATATCTGTATTACCGGCTGTGGAAGAATCATCTTTATCACCGTCAATATGATATGCATGTTTTTTCATTATCCGCAGCAGTAAAATAACCAAGTGTATTGATACCAAAGCTGCTCAGATAATAGGTTTTGCCGCCAATTGTATAGCCGGCTCCCATAACCTCTTCCATTGCAGAAGATACATCACTTAACGTGCTGTCCCTGCGCAGGAGCGAATCCTTGATCTTCTTCTCCCAGTCCTCGATCTCCGAATCGCTCATTTCTTTCTTTTCATCAGAAGTCAGCGGTTCATAGCCTTTGAAGAATCCGCATTGTAGAGCTTATCCATTTCATTGATCAGCTCATTGTAGCCCTTGATAAACTTCTTGATCGTATCATAGATTCCGTCATAATCATTTGCCGTTGTAAGCGTTATGGTATCGGAAGACTCCGTCAGGGCTGTGATCGTCATGCCATTGATTGTGAAGTTATTGGCTGCTGATGTAAATGTTGCATTGTTCAGCTCGATCTCCGCATCCTGTCCTTCGATTCTGGTTGCCTGACCGGAGTAAGCACTACTGGTCAGAGCGGTTTTTGCCATTGTGATCCTTTTTTCCAGATCCTGTGTTACCTCATTCCTGATCGACGCACTGTTATTTGCCACCAGTGCCTCATTATCAGCCTTTGTCTGCTGTGCGCTTTCTATCTTGGATACATAACCGGCAAGTGTATCAACACTTTTCAGCGTAGCCTCTGCCGCTTTGAGCTTTTCCTCACGCTCGGTCTTTGCCTCTTCTGTTTCCCCTTCCGGCGCATCCTTGAGTCCGTCCCTGTAAGCTGTCAGTTTTTCTTTGTATGTTTTAATCTGCTCTGATGTCTGCAAATCATCCTTTACAAGCTCCGGATCTGTATTTTTCTCAAAAAATTCATCAAATAATTTCTGATTATCAGTAATTGTCTTTTCTGCAGCAGTGATCGCTGCATTTGCAGATTCTGTCTTTGCCTGCACCTGCGCGTCTATGTAAGCTGCCTTATCCACATCGGACATATTGGCAAAACGTGTATATTCACTCTTTGTTGCAGTATCGAGAACATTAATCCCTAATGCGGAAAGCGCGTTAAATCCATTCTGATCATTTGCTGTCAGAGAAAAATCCGCATCTTTTCCTGTTGTGGTAGAGCTGATGAAAAATCTCTGATAGGTCTCATCAAAAGAAGCATTCACGCCCGCATTTTTTAACTGCTTTGTCAGCTCTGCGATCGTTGCATCACCCGACAGACTGATATCTGTGCTCTTACCGCCCGTCTTTAATGTCAGGCTGATCTTTCCATCTCCGCCAAGCTGCATGCCTTCGATATCTTTCAGCTTTGTAGAGCTTGTATAGGAAGCAAGGCTTCCGTTTGACTTTTTGAGCTCTGCGCCGGTCAGATACCCTGATTTTGCAAGCTTATTGACCTTTAATGTCTGTACTCCGTCTGTTGCATTGGCATCTGCAATAACAGAAGCAACAGAACTGTTCGATACGGTCGTTTTCTTCTTTGCATAAGCAGTAGAGAAACGCAGATCACTGACTGTTCCTGTATAGAAACTGTAAATCTTACTATTCAAAGTCTTCCACGCATCCATCTTCCATGAAAGCTTTGTCTGTGCCTTTACCAGGCTGTTTTTCTTGGCACTCTGGGCAGATACCAGCTCTGTAATAATACTTTCCGTATCCAACCCCGAATTCATACCTGTAATTCTAATCGTCATAAACAGCCTCCTATCGCTTCTCGTCTACCAAAATGCCAGCCATTTCCCATACCTTGGCAATCATATCCAGGGTTTTTTCCGGCGGCAGTTCCTTTATTACCTTCTTTGTATCTTTATCTACGATCTTGATCGTAACACGATTCGTCTTTTTCGTGAATGCCAAATACAGCCTCTGAATTTGCCATCTTTTTGTTCAGCTGATCCACAGCCTGTTTGATCTGATCGTTTGACGGCTGGTTGCTTTGTCCGTTTCCGCTATAAGCGTTACTGCCGTCTTCTCCTGTTTCCTGTACCTTGGCAACACCCGCTGTCGTTCGATCCAGCTGTGCTCCCACTTCCTGTGCCGTCGCATCCGTGCTCTCTGCAACAGGTTTGCCTGTTTCCTGCGGCATTACCGTCTGTGCCTGCAGGCTCATCATGCTTCCAATCGGTTCAATAGCCATATTAACACCTCCCTGTTCGTTTCATAGCTATCTTCATTTATATATATCGACATTTCCCCTCTCATTATTAACAATCCTAAAAAAGTTTTTTCAAAGCTTCCAGATCTGCCTGCATGGCTTCCTTATTGGAATCCTGAATCTGCAGATAGACTTCTTTCCGGTAGATCGGAACTTCCTTTGGTGCTGATATGCCGATCTTTACCTGATCGCCCTTGACCTCCAGAACAGTTACTTCAAGATTATTGTTAATAACAAGTGCTTCTCCTTTTTTCCGCGATAATGCCAGCATATCATTCACCTGCCTTTCTGCTCTTTAACAGCTCATAGATCGGATACTTGACATCATATCCTTCCGCAATGATCTGGCAGGCTTTTTTTTTTCGTTGCCGCGTTGATCACGATCGGTCCCTGCAGATTGACGCTCATCTTAGTCAGATCAGAGGGTACTGTCACCGTTACAAGCACCAGCATATCATCATTTTCAAAGTTGCCAAGCGGTTTTAACAGTTCATCTTCCACCTGCGGATTGTACTCCGACATAATGACGAGCGGATTGACTACAGGCAGTGCAAACTGCGGTTCCTGCATGGACTGCAGCCACTGGATGCCCCCTCTTTTTCCTGATCGTGGATCAGTGCAAACTCTGTCAACTGCGGAAATCCCACGATTCCGTTTACGAAATGGAGTACTTTGCTATCATCAATACAAATCTGTCCAAAAATTCTTGAATTAATTTCCATCATTTTTCCCTTTCTTTTTATAGGTAGTTCAGTAGTGTCGTCTGGGCAATCTTACCTGTTGCCATCAGTGATGCATTGTATGCCAGTTCGACGCTGCGAAGGTTCACTGTCACTTCTGTAATATCTACTTCCTCATTTTCGGAAGAAAGTGTCTTAAAATTTGTCTGCTGCTTTGCGAGCCGGTTAGAAACAAGTTCCACACGGGAACCTCTGTTACCTGTCGCAGTCAGTGCTGAATTAGCAAGATCCAGATGTCCCTGTGCCTTTGTCATGCTGCTTTCAAACAGCTTCTGCATCTTATCGTTCATCAGTGTGTAAGATTTATTTGCTGCATCCAGTCTTTCCTGCAGCTCTGCATTATCCGGATCTTTCTTCAGCATATCCTTGAGCGTGGAAATATTTTTCTCCATCGTATCCACATCCCCCGATCGCACTGATCAGATCGTCCATGTCTCTGCGGAGCGCCGGTGTAAAAAGCTCGCTTGCCAGTGTATTGACACGGACGCTCTGGTTAAATCCCACATCATAGGAAATATACTGCTTGCTGTTATCATCGGTTGCGCCGGTCAGATAACCCGCATTATAATCAATGCCTCCCGAAGTACAGGCAAAATAATGCTCCGGTCTCAAATCATTTTTCTCAAAAGCATCCTTTTCGTAAGTAACACGGATCTCTCCTTCGTCCACATCCGATGTTGCCGCATTGTCTTTCACTCCAGCAAGCTTCCCATAAGCTGTATCACTCAGGATCAGTTCGCCCGTCTCCGGAATGTATACAACACCGTCTGCAGCCTGATCTGCACTTGTATAGGCATTTCTTGCCGTATCATAAGCGGATACGATTTCTGCTGTCATTGTCTGTTGATTACCGCCTGCATCATAATAAGTGATCGTCGGTGCCACAGTATCGGGCATTTATTATAAGATAAACGCATTCTGTGAATGGTAGACGATGTGACATCCTGCTCCGTCGTGCCAAGCCCTTCCGCATTTGCCTCTGTCATATTTTTTCAGCTTTCCACTGTCCACATAGGTCATGTCACTGAGACTGTCTACGGTAAGCTGCTCCGTGATCTTGTAATTCTGCTTCACCGCATTGCCAAACGTAACGGGTGTATCTGTACGATAACCACTGAATACATAACGTCCCGCATAATCCGCATCACCTGTCGCATATACTTCCTTCTGCATCGATTTCAGATTTTCAAGTACCTTGCTCCTGTCCTCGGTCGTGTTAAAGCCCGCTGCTCCTTTTTCGCAGTTTTTATAAAAAATCAGATACAATATCTACCACTGTAGTGATCGCACTTTCCGTAATATCCAGCCACGACTCCGCATCCGGAACATTCTTCTTATAATACTGGTTTACCTGACTTAAATTTGTACGAAGGCGCAGCGCACGGATCGCTACAACCGGATCATCGGATGGACGGTTGATCTTTGATCCTGTAGAAAGCTGTGTGTTGATCTTATCCTCCAGCACCTTATTTCGATTGATATTTGTTACAGAATTATTGGAGATGATCTTATTCGTGATTCTCATATACTGCCTCTTTCTATTCCATTGCTGTCATGCTGTTTTCTACTTATTACATCGGCTCAAGTCAATAAAAAAACTATACCCCTGTCTGCAGGATCAATCTGTCATATACCTCTGTCAGCACCTGTATCATTTTGGATGCCAGATTGTATGCACGCTGATATTGTACCAGGTTCAGAGACTCTTCCTCCGTATCTACGCCACTGACAGACAATCTCTGTGTATCGATTGTTTTTGCAATATTCTGATAGCTTGCGGAAAATGTATTGGCACTGCTCGCATTCAGCGATACATCCGATAAAACACACTGCAGAAAATCCCTTGCCGAGCATCCGCGGAAGCTCATCTTATCTTTATTTGTCTGCAGGTCGATCAGATCTTTAACGAGATCATACCCTTCCGGCCCTGTTCCCGCTCCCGTATGTGTTGCCAGAAGCTGAGGATCATCCAGCATTTCCTTATTGATCGCAAAATTAGTTGCTGTCAGGTAATAATATGTATCATCCGTGCTGGACACTGTCGCGCCCGGTGTCTGATTTCTGGATGTCACAAACTTACGCTGCGTCACATCTGTTGCCTCGTTTGCAACAAATAAAATGTCTGCCGCATTGCCATAGCCATCTACCGCATCCTGTCCTGTCAGGATCTTATTAAATGCCTGCGCATAGGTCCTGACCCATTCATTGAGCTGCTGCTGGTAGTACGGAACGCCCTGATAGTCGATAGAAACGCCGATCTGTGCTTCTTTACCGATCCGGTCATCCGCCGGCTGTCTACTGTTTTTATTCAGATCATCACTAATCTCAAACACGTATTTTTTCAATCTTGCCGTCTGCACCGTAAACTGCTTTAAAGGTATCATAATAATATTCCTGATTTCCGATCTGGATCACGCCGCCCTTATCCGGCAAAGTCGATTTATTCAGATCTTTCAGATAGGAAGCACTGACATCGATCGTTACCTCATTCTACCGCTTGTCTGATTTTTGCTGATCTCTGACACCGTTCCTTTAAAACATTCGCCGTTATTTCCGTCACGGAGAGCGATCAGTCCCTGCAGCTGTCCGCCGATCCGGTTACTTGACATACTGAACTCATTCCCGTTCTTCCAGACAATATCAAAAGCCCCAGTGCATCAGACTGATTGTTTGCTTCATAATTTGCTCTTGCGACACATTCCAGTTCATTATAAGCATTCCCATCCACAAGCATCTGTCCGCCTGCAATCTTTACGGTATATCTGTTTGCGCCCGTTTCTCTGTCCGGATAATTCGGATCACGGATGGGTGTTTCATTTATTTCTACATTTGCAACCAGGGGAAAGCTGGTCGATCAGAAGGTCTCTTCTGTCGCGAAGCTCATTTGCAGTTGTCCCTGTCAGTTCGATCACATTGATCTGTTCATTTAAGGAAGCAATCTCTGCAGCGTAGGAATTGATCTCATCCACTTTATTTTTGATCTCTGCATTGATATCCGTCTGAATATTGACCAGATTCTCCGCCACCGTATTAAAATAGTATGACAGGTTATTGGCAAATCCGATCATCTGTGATTTTGTTGTTACATCTCCCGGATTTTTCTGCAGCTCCGCCGGGGCCTCGACAGTTCATTGAATACGGTCGTAAATCCCTTGATCGTTTTATTGTCGTCCGCAAACAGATCCTCTATCTGCTTCATGTAATATTCTTTTTTTCACCATACTCGCCCACTTTATCATTGTTATTCCAGTATTTAAAATCATAAAAAGGCGTCTCTGTTACGGTCAATGGACTTTTGTATCAACGCCTGCACCGGCGCATCCATATGTCGTATGAGTACGGATCGCATCACTTGCCTGCTGGGTCACCGTCTGTCTGGAATACCCCCTTGGTTTCCACATTGGCAATGTTGTTACCCGCAGTATTGATCGATGCATTGGATGCGATCAGACCTGTGTATGCAGTATTCAGTCCGAAAAATGTAGAAGGCATATGCTACTCCTCTCCTATGCACCAAGTGTGTTGATAATGTGCTCCAGAAGCTGGTCGATCACATTGATATAACGGCTTGACGCATTATACGCATTTTGAAATTTGATCATATTAGACAATTCTTCTTCATCGGAAACGCCAACTACCTGCTGTCTGGCATTATCTGTGGAGCTGACTGTCGTTTCTTCGTTTTCATAGATGCTCTTAAATACAGCACCTGTATTTGCCACCTGACTGACAATATTGGAATAATAGTCAATCAGATTGGATTTCGTCGTCACATTTGGATTCAGGCGATATGCTTTTGTTTCAAAAACAGCCTGTAGTTCCTGTGCGATCGCATAATCCTCTTTCTTATCATTTTGATAAAACCAAGCTTTGTCGGTTCTTTTACAAGATCCGGATTGACCACAAGATTAGAAATTGTAAATAATGTATTTTCCTTTCCTGCTGACAGATCTTCCCGGATCAGCTTCCCATTTTCATCATATGTGTCACTGGAAATACGCTGGAATAATTGTATGATCGTGCCATCTTCATTTCGCAGATAAGGCGATCCTTCTTTTTCTGCTGCATTTTCAAGCACTTCATTGAATTTTGTAACAATATTATGTACCAGATTATCAAATTCTGCCTGCACGTTCATCAATATGGAAGAAGAAACCGTTTCATTATAGGCATCAGCATCCTGCAGATCCGTATAATCAGCTCTGTGATCACCACGGGCAACCAGCATACCTTTCAGGCTTCCGATATCTGTATTGCAGGCTGTTGAAATTTCTCTTGTCAGATCAAATACCTTACAATTGGAAATATCGTAACGGAAGGTACCGTTTTCCTGTGGGATCTTCTTGGCATCTCCCCTGCCAGAAAGGTGTATAAAAACCGGTATCTGAATTTGATCCAGTCCGATTTTGAAAACCTGTGTTGCATTTACCAGCGTATGCCCTTTCATACTTCACGTTCACACTGCCGTTCCAGTCTTCACTGTAGGAAATATTGCCGTATCCACCAAGTGCATCCAATATCTGGTTCCGTTCATCACGCAGATCGTTTGCACGCTCAATTCCACCGGTTTCAATCTTGATGATTTCATTATTTAATGCAAACAGACGGTCTGCATATTGGTTGATCTGATCAACCTCTCCTTTGATCTGATTATTCAGGTTATCCTGATACTTGGAAAGAGCACTGTACACATTACCCGCCTGCTCCACAAACTGTGATGCACGCTGGATCAGAAGTCCCTGTGTAACGGAACTTGCAGGCTGTTTTGCCAGTTCCTGCACCGCTTCCCAGAGATCATTCATTGATTCACTGAAGGATTCGCCGTCCAGTTCTCCCAGCAGTGTCTCCACCTCACCGAGTGTATTATAGGAAACCTCATAAAAGGCACTTCTGCCCGATTCCTTTCTGTATTTCTGGTCGAGGAAGCTGTCCCTGACCTGTCTGACATCCGCATAGGTAACGCCCAGCCCCGTCTGCTGGTTCGCTGCTGCTTTCGGATTGACCGACAACAGATTATAATTTTTATCCGTCAGCAATGTCTGCTGTCTTGTGTATCCCTTTGTATCTACATTGGATAAGTTATGTGCTGTTGTATTAAGTGCGTTCTGCCCGGTCTGTAAGCCGGAGGCACCTACATATAAACTACCGAATAAGGACATTTCCTCACCTCATTTTCTTACTGTTTAGCATCAAATCCGCCTCTTGACGGTGCCATAAATTGCCTGCATTCATGGCACCTTTATTGTATTCCGCCGTCTGTGGTGCAGCCTTTAAGCCCCGCACCAGATTCAGGTCAAATTCCACCATTTCAAGTGCACTCTGCAGAAGCTCCCGGTTCTGTTCATTGATCCGTGCCATGGCTTTCACGGTTTCCTTCAGTTTATCACTCGCCTCAGACAATCTTCTCTGTTCCTGTGCTCTGACATCCAGCGCCTTGATCAGCACCGATCGTCAGTGTACCGACATCACGATTCATGACATTTGCCATATCCTCCATGATGCCCATCCGTCTTTTATCCACATCGTTTACCTGATCGACCAGAAGCTGTTCCTGCTCGGTGATCTGCTGCAACGCCGGTATATCATTTGAAACAATGACCTCTGTTTTTTCATGGACAATTCCAGAAGCGCATCATAATATCCGCCCTCTTCTTCCAATACATCCATCAAATTTTCCATCAGACTTGCCATATGTATATATTTCCTTTCCGGATCTCATTACAAAAATGGTGCCTGGCCTTTTAGGCACAGACACCATTTTCTTTTTCATCAGCCTAATAATGTACTATATTTTTCCAGTAATCTCTCTGCAAAATCATCAGAAGATACATCATAACTGCCGGACTGTACCGCCTCCCTGATCGGGGCTGTTACATCCTCACGAATATCCGGAGCTGCAAAAACGGCAGCTTTAGCGGTCTGATAATCTTTTCCCGTGCTTGATATCTGAACCGCATCCATAAAGTTCTTATTTGTTGTCTTCTGTGTTTTTCCTGCTTTCGATGTATTATAAAGCTGCTGAATCTGTGTATAAGCTTCAATACGCATGGTAACTCCTCCTTTATGTGTATTGATGTTTGTTCTTATACTATACATATCGGAAAAAAACACGTGAACTTAATAGGTATTTTTCTGTTTTTCTGTTTTTCTGTTTTTCTGTTCACCCCAGCCCCAGCAGATGCTGTACCAGAATCTTGATTCCCATCAGGATCAACACAATACCGCCTGCCATCTCTGCTTTCGATTTATAGCGGCTTCCGAATACATTTCCAATTTTGAGTCCCACACCTGAAATAATTCCTGTTGTAATACCGATCAGAATGATCGCCTCGACAATATTCACACCCAGAAAAGCAAAGGTTACACCGATCGCCAATGCATCAATGCTTGTTGCAACCGCTAAAATCAACATGGTGGAAACCGTAAAGGAATCATCCAGTTTTTCTTCCCCGGCCCTGGACTCCGCGCACCATATTGGCACCGATCAGTCCAAGCAACACAAATGCGATCCAGTGATCCACATTGGCTACCATCGCCTCAAACCGGACACCGAGCAGATAGCCAAGAAGCGGCATCAAAGCCTGAAAGCCGCCAAAATAAGCTGCAACGATCAGATAGTGCTTAGGTTTTACTTTCTGCACTGACAATCCCTTACAGACAGAGACTGCAAATGCATCCATTGACAGTCCGACCGCTATTACAAACAATTCCCATAAACTCATGTTTTTACCTTTCCTTACTGTGAGTGTGCACCCGAAGCTATAACCTGCTACGCAGGTTATTTGGCCGCACATTTGCTTCGCAAATATGTGGCAATGCTTGATTTCGTTCCCTCGCTACACACAGAGACGAGATACGCTCTGCGAATCTCGCTCTGATTAGCGGTCGTCAAATGCACCGCATAAATGCGTGCATTTTCCTCGTCGCCATAACAAAAAGAGACTTATCCGGATAGACTGATGCTATCGCAGATAAGTCTCGTCATTTCAGATGATGCCAGGAACAAATCCAGTATGTTGACTTCACCGCACTTCGTGCCGACTACTCCCTTATTTTGTCCCATTATACTAAACTGATAATTTTTGTCAACTATTAATTGTTAAACAGTGCGGTAGACAGATATCTGTCACCGGAATCCGGCAGAAGTGCCACGATCGTCTTGCCTTTGTTCTCCGGTCTCTTTGCCAGAATTGTTGCTGCTTTCAGTGCTGCACCGGAAGAGATACCGACCAGAATACCTTCGCTTACCGCAAATGCCCTGCCTTCTGTAAAGGCATCTTCATTTTCGATCGTGATCACTTCATCATATACCTTTGTATTTAATACTTCCGGTACAAAACCTGCACCGATTCCCTGGATCTTATGTGCTCCCGGTGTTCCTTTGGAAAGCACAGGACTTGTTGCAGGCTCTACTGCCACAATCTTCACATTCGGATTCTGTTCTTTCAGATATTCACCAACACCCGTAACAGTTCCGCCTGTACCAACACCTGCTACAAAAATGTCAACCTTACCGTCTGTCTGCTCCCAGATTTCCGGTCCTGTTGTTTTCTTATGTACTGCCGGATTTGCCGGATTTACAAACTGTCCGAGAATGACTGCTCCCGGAATTTCCTTTACCAGTTCGTCTGCCTTTGCAATGGCGCCCTTCATACCCTTTGCGCCTTCTGTCAGGACGAGCTCTGCGCCATATGCTTTAATAAGTTTCTTCTCTCCACACTCATGGTATCAGGCAGCGTCAGGATCGCATGATAGCCTTTTGCTGCTGCTACAGCCGCAAGACCGATCCCGGTATTTCCGCTGGTAGGCTCAATGATCGTAGCCCCCTCTTTTAAAATACCCTTCTCCTCTGCATCCTCGATCATGGCAAGTGCGATTCTGTCCTTTACAGAACCTGCCGGATTCAGATACTCAAGCTTTGCAAGAATCGTTGCTTCTGTGACCCCTGCCTTTTTGCTGTATCCGTTCAGTTTCAAAATCGGTGTTTTTCCGATCAGTTCCAATGCGCTTTCCTTAATCTGACTCATTTCAGTTCCTCCTTCATTTTGAGCAGCGACTTTCCGTTTACAGCTGCCCGTTTGTATTTTCCCACTATCTACGTAGGAATAATATGTTTGCTATTGAAACTGATTATATACGTTGTTATTTTTATTGTCAATAACTTTTTTGCAACACTTCCCGGATTCCTTCGATCACTGTATTATATCTTCTTTCCAGAACCGCAAACTGATCAACCGTCAGCTCCGGGAAACCTGCTCGAAACTCATTTACAATCTCCTCACTGATCCGGGACAGATCTCCGAATCCCAGATTCAGGCTTACACCCTTTAAGGTATGGATACAACGATATGCTTCCTTCTCTTCATGCGCCGCATATTTCATCAGGAAATTCTGATAACTGTCTTCCCGCAAAAACTTTTCCAGAAAAAGCAAAATTGTTTCATCATTCTCCAGTCTGTAAAGCACGTTGCTGTAGTCTCCTCCTACTTTTCTGTAAAAAACTTCTAACATTCGCTTCCCCTTTCTTTGCATGTAATTACATTACTTTTTTGGTGTATTTTTTATCACGTCAATATTTTACCATAACTCTACAGAATATGTCACAAAAACATCCTATCCCTTTACCGTTTCTTAACCACATTTCATCGACAAATTTCGCATTTTACAAAAAGCAGCATCGACGCTCCCACTTTTTAATGCTATAATGTAACGTGGTATTGAGGAAAAACGAGCGACCAATATCATGTATCGAAGATGCATGATGCAGCCCGGGCTCATCGCCAGAGGCGATTATACATGAGCCCGGGTTCACGAAAAGGTGACATTTGTTTTTCCTGTGCCATTAACGAGCAAACAGTCTGCGAAGCAGACTATAAAGCACCGAAGGTGCGGGTTTGCGAGTGCATAAATACATTTTACACAAGGAGGTCATTTTTATGCAGACTACCACAATATCCGATGCAGTCCGCTACATCGGTGCAGACGATACGACGATTGATCTTTTGAAAAAGCCAGTACGAGGTGCCAAACGGCGTATCCTATAATTCTTACGTTATTTTAGATGAAAAAATTGCTGTCATGGATACAGTAGATGCGAGAAAAACAGACGAATGGCTGTCTAACCTGAAAGCCGCCTTAGACGGACGAAATGCCGACTATCTGATCGTTTCCCATTTAGAACCGGATCATTCCGCAGGGATCAGGCTGTTTACAGAGCAGTTCCCACAGGCAAAGCTTGTTATGAGCGCAAAGGCAAAGCCATGCTGCCACAGTATTTTGAGATTCCGTCACTGGAAGAGAAATGCTTAATGGCTGCTGAAGGGGAAACACTCTCACTTGGCAGCCACACGCTGCAGTTTTTCATGGCTCCCATGGTGCACTGGCCGGAAGTCATGGTAGAATATGAAATGACAGAAAAAATTCTCTTCTCTGCCGATGGTTTTGGCAAATTCGGTGCTTTGTCCACAGAGGAAGACTGGGCATGTGAAGCCAGAAGATATTATTTCAATATTGTAGGAAAATATGGTTCTCCCGTGCAGACACTTCTGAAAAAAGCTGCCACACTTGACATTCAGACGATCTGTCCGCTGCACGGTCCGATCTTAAAAGAAAATCTGCCTTACTATATCGGTAAATACCAGACATGGAGCAGTTATGAACCGGAAGACAAAGGCGTTCTCGTTGCCTGTGCTTCCATCCACGGCAATACAAAAGCCGCGGCAGAAAAAATGGTCAATCTGCTGCAGGAAGCAGGTGCGGCAAAGGTTGCTTTCACAGATCTTTCCCGCGACGATATGGCAGAAGCCATCGAAGACGCCTTCCGCTATGACAGCCTTGTGCTTTGTGCAGCCTCCTACGATGGCGGTGTATTCCCGCCAATGGAAGACTTTTTGAACCGTCTTTCCCATAAGGCTTTCCAGAAGCGAAAAGTGGGGATTATCGAAAACGGCTCCTGGGCTCCATGCGCTGCCAAGAGCATGAAAGCCATTCTGGATACGATGAAAAATCTGGAGATCTGCGATAAAGTTGTTACGATCAAAACAACGATGAAAGAAACAGATGTGGAACATATGAAGGAACTGGCGAAAGAGATCGTTGGGTAAAAAGATGCGACTAATCCTGAATCAGGTTCAGGATTAGTCGCATTATAGTATAAGTATGATTATGCATCAATCATACGCTTTCCATATTCTTCATAAGCCTTACTCATACAACATCTCAAGCGAAATCAGATGTACAGCACCTTTCTTTTCCAGTTCCTCCAAATTCTGTGTAAATCCTCCTTTGGAAAATATATAGTAAATATAAGTTTTTCCCTTTCCAAATACACCTGCATAATGCTCTAAAAGCTTTAACTCATCCACGCCAATTGGTTCTTTTTATATTTACAGGAGCCGATATAATAGGTTCCCTTATCCGTTGTGCCGGCTACAATATCAATCTGTACCTCTTTGTGAAGCGATGGGTCTGTCCCCCACCACTGTCCAATATCCGTAATTGGCACATGAAGATTTTGCGCATAACGGAGCATATAACATTTGCACATATCTTCAAATACTGTTCCCATATAATCGGATAAAGACCCTGCCACAACCTGATCAAAAATACTTCCCATACGTTCTGATACAATAGCTCCCATATTATGCGGAACGTAACGATACCAGAAGCCAAAGAAGTGATCTGCCAGTCTGTAGATCGTCTTTTCCCCGGCTTTTCTGTCATTGGCGTTTCTTTCTTTATGATTCCCAGTTCCAAAAGCACCTTCGTGTACTTACTGCAGACTGCGTTTTCCAGCCCTGCCTTTGTTGCTATTTCATTTAATTTAGATGCACCGGATGCGATCGTTGTAATAATAGTGTTGTATACAGCAGGCTCCCTTAATTCCTGTTTTAATAAGTTCTGCGGTTCCTCAAAAGATAACTGCTGGCATCAAACAGATTTTCAAGTAATGCTTCCTTTATTCCATCCTGCACGCCCAGCTTATTGATATAAAGCGGAATCCCACCCGTAATACCATACACCAGCGCCTGCTCCTGCTTTGAAAGTCCCGGGTAAAATGCTTCTACCTCCCGATAACTGAGCGGTTCTATTTTAAATTGCGCTGTCCTGCGCCCATAAAGCGGGCTTTCATACCCCAGTACCTGCTCCTCCATAAAACTCATGGAAGAACCACATAAGATCAGATATAATTTAGTATGCTGCCATTTATGATCGATCATGTGCTGCAAACGTGATGAAATAGACTCTGCTGCCTTTGCCAGATACGGGAACTCATCGATCACAAATACCAGACGTTCCTCCGCCATGTCTGTAATCGCATCTAATGCACTGTCAAATGAAGAAAAAACCGGTGCATCACAGGCAGCCTTCTTTTCACACTCATAAATTGCCTTAGAAAGTGCTGTCAGGTTTTCCGTTCTGTTGCATTTAATGCTGCAAAAAAAATGGTTTTTTTATCTTTGCAGAATTCATTAATGAGCGCAGTCTTTCCTACTCGTCGGCGTCCATAAATAACAATACATTCAAATTGCCGGTTCTGATATCGTCTATTTAGTTTTGCCAGTTCACTTTCCCTATAATGAAACATAAGTCCTCCTGACACAGTTTTTTCAAAATAATATACTCATAAGTTAGTAACTTATGAGTATATTTTACATTCTTTGTGTAAAATGTCAATTCTATTCTGTATCATCTCTCAATCTGTCCTGCAAAATCAATGGTACCTGACACTCTACACTCAAATTCTTTTTCTCATCTACAAACTTATACTTACCCGGTCCCTTTCCTCTGACACTTTGTATAATATGTGCAGCCTTCATTGCATTCATGATTCAGCAGCATCTGTTGGAGCTGGGCGACATCAATGATGCTTCCTGGGGTATTCTTCGTTATAAAGCGGCTCGGAGCTGTTATAATCATAAACAATCGACTAGTTCAGAACCGGTTTCCCGTTGTCATCCATTTTTTTCTTCAGTTTCGTAGAACTGACACTCTGCGTATACGGGAAAAAAACCAGATCAGCACCACGCTCACGTAACCATGCCTGTTCTTCCAGCCAGTATGAATCATGTTCATAATCACTCCCGGAAAACTGCACATCAAAATGATACTTTTTATATACATCACGTGTACCAGAAGCAGCATACGGCAAAATAAACGCCTGGTCCACATATCTACACGCTTCTACAATTTCTTTTTTCCGATCCTGTTCACAAACATAAGGGCTTCTCTTTTTTATTCTTTATTGCCTGTTCATCTGAAACGATCCCCACCAACAAATACTCACATTGTTCTTTTTTGCACGTCGCAAAAAGATTTAAATGACCCTTTATGGAACAAATCAAATACCCCTGCAATATATCCTACATGATACCGCTTTTGTATGTCAGTGTCTGATTCCTTTTCTTGATTTTTTTACTATTTGTCCAAGGCGATTGCTTTGTTTTCATACCGTCCCAATTCTATCTCTGTCAATGCCCGGATCATATATCCCTATATTGGTGATACCCAGCTTCTTGAGCTGCATAATAATCGATGTATCATACTTCACACAGATTATCACTTTACATGTATCATTGCTTTTCCTTCTTTAATATTTCAGGTGAGGCAACCATCACTCCATCCACCATTGTCCCCACTTTTCGTTCTGATTATCAAGCATATTTCTGATCTGATATTTATCAGAAAATTCGGCGACGAATTTACGAGCCCATAAACCACTTCCAAATATGTATAACGTCTTTTTACCCAGATCAGATTCCAGCTGTAGAAAAAGACGTTCGTACTCCATTCGCGTATACTGTATCCTCTCTTTGTTTTCAAAAAATCTGTTGTGGGCTAGCCCAATGTGCATTTCTAAATTTTTCTAATGCATCCTCATTCCTCAGCTCTTTAATAAACTGTGCCCCATATTTCGAAAAACTACTACTTTATCACTCAGATCATATTTATCTAAAAAGTATTTTTCCGGTACAATAGCTTCCATGCTTTTATCACCCATATATAATATATCTAATGCCCGAATAAGTGCTACGCCAACAGGATAGTTTGTCACAGCAAATTCTTGATCATAGAATATAAATTCTCCGTTCTCATAAAAAAGCATTCAGCGGAACCATATCTAGATACACTTGTTCATAAATCTTTCCAAGTTCCTGATAAGCTGAAGGAATTCTTGTTGCATCCTTCACTTCATTGGAAGAAGCCAGAATCAAATCCAAAAATACTCCGTCTTCCGAGTAAAAGCTATTGCATCCTCAAAAATCAGATTCCGTAAATAGGTTAATGCACTTTCCATTTTCATATATGGCATTATAACCTCTGTATCGCCTACTTTCTTTTCAAGTTTCACAACAGAAATGCCTTTTTGAGCCAGATTTACTGTATTCTCCCAAAGCATCTTTATCTGTTTTTTCCCACTAGGATACAATGCTTTCTTTACAACAGTTCCATTTTGATAAATAATTGTTGCCTGAGCATTCTCTTCTCCCCCGATCCATTGATGTTGTCACATGGCTGATTCCGGAAAATTTACCATCCATACTACAATCAATCAGATATGCATTTGCCATCTGATGAAACATTCCATTCCTGATCAGACTGGTATAGAGCAACCCTTCATTCAAATAGACCGTTTGTGGCGTATGATAAACCGGCGAGAAACGAATTGCAAGTTCCTCTTTTGGCATATAATCCTCGTCATATATCTGCTGCGGCATAAGTAACCCCGGTAATACAGAAAAAAAACGGTAACTATAAAATCCAGACTTATCTAACATCTGCGCAAGTTCATACTTTTGCATAACATCTTCCTCCATATAGATGAATATCACGCATTGTAAAATTGTGATATCCTTCTATTCCATCTGCTATCCGATTCGTATAAGGATCTCTGTCGCCACAAAATTTTGCAAGTCCCAACCTGTTTTCTGCCCCAATCAAAAGGTGCCCTTTTTTTTTAACAGTCTACGGCAATCCTGTAGCAATTGAACAGGAGCATCACTTTTCTCAAGTAGTCCTGACATCAAAATAAAGTCAAAGCACTTACCTTGAGCACGATATTCTTTTAATTCCTCTTCTGATTCTATTTTAACAATGTCCGCCTCGGAACCATATGGATACCAGTTCCATAAGCCTTCTGAAAGTTGTTCTTGTAGCATATTTGCTCCCATAGTATTTCAATAAGCTATTTATCCATTTAATATCTTACAATATCTGATTCTTCTATTCCTAATGACATTAACTGTGCTTTTATCTCATCAAAAAATCTTTCAACAGAAATAACAAACTTACAGCCCTTGCATTTCTTTGCTGCATCTTCTAACGATCTCACATAATAGCCATTCCATTTTGTACTTTGTATATTTTTAGAATTATCACAAACACATTTGAATTCTTTTTTCACACTCACCTGCAATCTGCATCAAATAACTGCCTATCCTTCCAACACCTACTAATACAGTTGCATACTGATCTAGCACATCAGTATATGTATCATTCGTTTTACTGGTCTTTCCTCCGGCTGATAACCATCAAAACAATCCGGATTTTCAAGAAATTCAGATAATTCTCTTATAGTCAGAGTCGTCATACATATTGATCTCTTTTTAATCTCAGACAGATCATTTTTTATATTCCTCCATGAACTGTTTTTTGAATTTTGCCTTCCCAGCCACAGAAAATGATTTCATTTTAGCTATGTAAGTTGCATATTTATAATTATAATAATTTTCCCAGATATACTGCTCTTCAATCTCCCGACTATTCATTTGCTGTTCTATATAATTACATTCCCCAGGATATTTCCATTATTTTCTTATCATCCGCCATAGAACTGCCAGGATTATCATATGTGTAATTATAAACCGGCGTTTTGATATGATATTGCGTCATTGCCAAAAGATCAACCAAAAAAGAAAAGCTCTGATCCTGAAATGCCGCTCCTCGGTGTCTCATTTAGCTTAATCCTATTATTTTGCAAAAAAGATTTTTTTTATATAAAACACCCGTTATACCACCGTGTAAAAAAAAATCTTTTTTCACTTCTCAAATCACAAACCCGATCATATAAGCCCGATGGATATTTATGTTGTATATATCCTATCTTTCTGCCGCGATATTCAAATTGAATTTTATAATCACCTGAAATAACATCTACATTTTTTCTCTTTAGTTATTTCATAGAGTGTTTTTACCATATCCTTTTCTATTGAATCATCTGATTCCAGAATACATACATATTGTCCTCTGGCTTTTCAACCCCTACATTTACCTTATGTCCATAACTTGTGTTTTTATCATTTACTATAATAATTCTATCATCTATTGACTGTAAGGATTTCAAAATATCTGGCGTAGAATCGCTACTTCCACCATCCACACATATGATTTCTATATTCTCGTAAGTTTGATGCATAGCACTTTTGTATACATTGCTCTATATAGTTTTCTGCATTATGCACCGTTACAATAATTGTAACGTCCGGATTTGATTTTATCTTTTTCATACATGCCACCACATTTACACCCTTTTTAAACTTTCATATTGGATTATTTCTTTTCAAACCAAAATAAACCAAATCGTATGCCCCCATAATTGATATCCTCATTATACTTATTTAACGGTACATCTTTTTCAAATACACGATTCGCACACGAAAACTCTTTCAAGATGCAGGAATCAAATAATTCCACTATAGTCCGCGCAAAAAATATTCTTTGTGCGTTAAACTCCAGATGCTCCAGTCCTATTGGCACTGACAAGTAAATATTACCGCCACTTTTCACTTTTTTCTGAATAGAATCAAAACACTGATAACAGGCATCCGGATTAATCGGATCACCATATCTTCCCAAGCCAAAATGTTCCAAAAAGAGCATAACGCAGATATACTTTCAATACTTTCATCCGGGATGTGTTTCATTTCTGTAGCATCATCACAAACAAATGTCAGCCCATCCAATTTTAAATCCAGCGGTCGAATATCAATCAATGTGACATCAATATCCGCTGCCAATAAATGTGCAATAAAGCCATCAACTCTTGACCCAATATCGTAATGTTGTTTCGATGATCCCTGATAATTTTTTTTGCAGCCCACAAGTCCTGCCAAAAAATAGCTTCCCGTATCTCCTGCCTTATCATACTTGTCCTTATAAATATAATGTCTGAAGTTTTCCTCGACTCATGCTTTCATGCGTATTCATCTGAATATATTGCAATTCATCCTTCGCAATCCAATCATTCACGATGATTCCAAATCGATTACAAACAATTTCATATGTATTTTTCATCAAAAATCATGTTCAATAAATCTAAATTTTTATCAACATCAAAGTTCTGATTATGATTTAAAGGATATAAAAGACATATTTTATCCGGATTTAATTTTTTTCAAGACATCTTTTATATATATCATCCGGACGCATCAAAGCGATAATTAACATATCATACGCATCAATATTCTGAATTTCTTCAAACGCAATTACACGTTTACCATACCATTGGCTTTTGTTGATACAGTTTCTGTGAATGCTTCTATATAATTAACATCAATCCTTTTATTTTCCAGCAAATCCCTTGCTACTTTGCCGGTTCCAAAAATTAATATTCTCATTTATCTTTCCTTATATTCTTTTAAATTCTTATCCAGTCCGGTGGACAAATATCCGTATAATTGCCTAAATTATTCCATTTTTTGAGCGATCACAATCTTCTGCTGATTTTGATTCAACCACGCCCCCACCAGCTGAAAGAACTATTTGCAATAATATTATGCCCTGCCAATGACATGATTGCCATATCATACCAGTCCTCATATTTTTTGAATGAATCTGATTTAATATAAATGCCATCCTTTACCAGATTTTGTTTTTGCTACCCATTCAATATCATCAGAGACAAAAAAAGAAAGTTGGGTTTTCAATTTTTTCTCATATACGCTATCGCTCGAAGATAATATGCATTGGTACAGATATTTCCATACATATCCTCTGCCTGTAAATAATCTCCCCTCCTAATATGAACTACAACGCTATTTGCGTCTAAACATAATGCACTATTTATAGCGGAAATAGCTTCTTCCGGGAAAGAAAACTCATACCTGATTTTTTCCTTTATTGTTTCAAAATACCTGTAAGACTGCCAGTATCCAACAAATACACAATCCTCCTGTTCATATACATCCTGCTGGTATTTTTCCTTCCTCTTCTCTTTCTTCAAACCAAATGCCCACATTCAATTGGTCACGATCTGCTTCAGACTTATTTTTCCATATAGCATATCTTGTATTAAATATTTCATCATATCGCGATTCTTCTTTTAACTGCACATTATAGAATACTTTATCCAGTTCAAAATGTCTTGACATAGGAAAGTCCTTATAGAAACCCAAGCTGGCTCCAGCTTTATGAATCCCGCTGTCTAAAGATCTCATAAAAAGCATATTGAAACATCTGATTTCCCAATCCGCCTTTATATCTTACAATACGCATATCTTCTCCCATTATACATACTCCGGTACTTCACACAGTATCCGTTCTTCTTTTATTCCCATTTGCATGAGATTTAACTTGATCTTTTTACCGGTCTCCAATGACTTCACCGCTACTACAATAATATCGTATTCTGCCTGACTTATATCATCCACACTGCCAATCTCGCAATATGTATTACGACTTTTCTTTTTTGCGTATCAACCCATAACACAATTTTGCAATCAGGTATTCGGCAAATTTGTGAATAATAATCTACACCAACATTTCCTGCTCCATATAATACAATTCTCTTTCCAATCAATCGATTACTTTCAGGAAATTTATATACTTGTACCGAAAATGCATCTGAAGAATTATTTTTAACCGCTTTTCTCATTTGTGTCAAAAAAAACTGTTTTGTTACATCATTCAGTCTTTCTGCCATTCCGTACTGTCTCAGGATTTTTATTATTGCTTCATACAGTTCTATTTCTTGTTTGAAATTCTTTGTCTCGAATGTATGCGAAATAGAATCCAACCTCACTCTGTCGTGATAGTAAGCCTTATCAATAGAAGCGATTGCATTTTCTTCACATGCACAGGCTATCAGATTCAATAAATCTTCCCCATAATCGGCACAATCCGGTACTAATCCATAGCTTTTTTTTAATAACAGGTGTTCGAAATAATTTTGACCATATACTGAAAGAAATTTCCTCATCAGGTTCTGCATTCAAAATATGTTTTCTTATAAATTCATCTGCCCTGTAAGAATTTCTGGAATAATACAACCCTGGCGGTAGATTCAAAACCAGTTCTCTGAAATATCCTGAATGAACTATATCCGCATCCGTTTGCTTCATAACTTTCATCAGTTCTTCACACATATTGGATTCTATCCAATCATCACCATCTACAAATAATACATAATCACCTTTCACATGCTGTAATCCATTTTTTCTAGCCATTACCAAGCCTTCATTCTGCTTATGTATCACTTTGATCCTTTTATCCTGAGATGCAAATTCATCGCAGATTTCAGAAGACCCATCTGTAGATCCGTCATCAACAAGTATGATTTCCAATTCTTTATACGTCTGTTTTATAATACTTTTAATACATTCTTCCAAATATGCTTCTATATTATAAATGGGAACAATTATACTGATCATGTTTATTTTTCTTTCTTGCATTCATAATCCATTTCTTTCAAAACATTTTTTTCTTCATACACTGCCTCCTGTAATAGGAGCTCCGGGCTACAAGTATATTGTTTGTCTATCCAACATATTTTTTCCTCTGGTACTCCCAAGCTGATCAAATCTTTCTTTGCACTATTTACTGTACTTTCTCTCAAAATAGCAATTACAACATAATCAAATTCATAATTACCAATTGATTTGGGATTACAAACATCAATTGTTGCAGAAAGCGTTTCATAATTTTTATCCATCCAGCATACTACATTCATTCCTGCTTTTGCAAAGCATTCCTTCCAATGAATTCCTACAGCACCTGCCCCATACAGAACAATTCTAGAATTCCTTTTCAATTGGCTAATTGCCTCAAACCGTCCTTCCGCCTGATTAACAAATACATAGGGTGCTTTCATCAATAACCAATACATAGAATAACTATTTAGCTGATGATCTCCTTGCGTCCCTAACAAACTCCCCTGAAATCTCTCAAACATCAAAGGATAACATTCCATAAAGTTCTTAACCTCGTCCTGTCTTATTGCTCTTTTTCCAGAATCAGTCCTAACTCTGTAATGATAAAAACATTCATGCGAAATATAAATGGATTTTTGCTTCCACTATACACGGTATTGATACCATTGTATCATCATGAATTTTATTCAATATATCATCAATATTCTGCCACCTGCTTATCGATTTACGCAGAAATATTTTTTAGTACATAAATATGGTGAAATACCGTGCTGAAAAAAAGCTGCCCCTATATAAGATATATGGTTCTATCTGTTTTTAAATATCTCGGCTTTATAGCATCCTTCCTGCAAGTAAGAATGTCTCTTACTTTCTACAGAATCCCACGAATCAATAATCCCTGTTTCAACAACAGAAACTTGATATTTTTCAGCAAAGTTCTACCATCCTTTCATACATAAATGGTTCAATCCAATCATCCCCATCTACATAGCCTACATACTTTCCAGACGCCATAGCTATACCTGCTTTTCTCGCTGAATCAAGTCCACCATTTTTTCTTATGAACTACCTTAATCCGACTGTCTCTTTCTGCGTATTGATCACATATTTGCGCACATCCATCATCAGATCCATCATCTACCAAAATGATTTCTATATCTTTGAGTGTTTGACTTATAAGGCTTTCTATACACTCTCTCAAATACAATTCAACCCTGAAAATAGGGACAATAATACTAACACTAACCAAGCTATCTTGTTTCATAAATATGTACCACTCTTTTGTCTCATATCAATAGTTAACTCCATAATCAGCCTGAATACTCCCCGTTTCCTCAATTACATTATGACTATATGGCGAAATACTGATTATTTTTATTTTTTTCTTTGCTTTCTTTTATAACTCTTGCATATATTAACAATGCATTGCTTAAAAATATGAATATCAAATGGCAAAAAGAAATAAAACCAATTATACTTGTCTAATTCTGCATTCAGATTTACAGCATCATTACATATCAGTTCAATACTCTCTTCATCCACATTTAGTTTTTTTCATGTTATCCATTAAAACTTCATATATATGAGGTTCATACTCAACTCCACCTACCATTTCAAATCCATAGTCCAAAAAGGATACCACGGCTCCACCTTTTCCACACCCATAATCAAAAATGGCATCTTTGTTATGAGGTATACAATGGCACCTTGATAATATCTCAAATATCTCTTTTCTGTGTAGTCACACCATACCCTTCATTATGTTCTCCTGCTATTGCAATTTCATCTTTCTTTATTCTAGTCACGAAATTACAGTCATACTTCCATTCCAACCATTCCAAAAATTGAATATCCCTACGTCCAACTTTTTTCTATGAAAATATCTTTCCCATCATCTTTCGCTATAATATCATTACCATAAATTGCCGTATAAAAATCAAAATATGTATCATTCTTTATATATCCATATTTCTCAAGATATTTTTTCAGTATCATTTGTCAGTGGCTCAGCCAGCCATACATATGCATCTTTTACATCCCGATACTCAAATTCTAATAAACTTGGTCGAAAGATTTCCTGATCATATGCTCGTCCCCTGCTCATATCTGTCGATACCAAATAATCAATCCTTATATCATGATAATACTCTGCATACCATTTAAGAAATCTTCCTGTATAACTCTCATATCCATATAGGATTACTCTCCTATGCAGTGCTTTGATCATAATCTCATCTAGTATTTCTCGAAATTCATCTATAGTATCTGATATCTTCATAACTGCCTCTCCTTTTACATGTATTGCTTTATCAATGATGCCACTTTTTCTATTCCCCCTACAATATCTTGAGGGCTCTCTTTCACAAAATTAAATCTCATACTTGTACATTTCTGCGGTTCATTAACACAAAATCCATTTCCCGGTGTAATTGGTATATATAATTCTGTTGCACTCCTTTTACAGAATTCTTCTACATCTATGTACTTTGGCAAAGTTACCCACATATACATACCTCCATCCGGAGAACTTTTCTCACTTCATCTGGAAACATCTCATTCATGGCATTTTCCATGACGAATAGTTTTGATGCATATACTTTAGCTATTCTATCTATTTCTGCATCCATATCCAATTCCTCAAACATTTTCCATGCCGCATATTGCAAAATATTGGTCACTCCATTTGTCGTTACACCCTTAATAATAGCACTCCGGTTAATAAAGTTAGCATCCGCAATCATATACCCGATTCGCATTGCTGGAGCAACATACTTTGATAACGTGGAAATATATATCACAATACCTTCCTCATCCAAATCCTTGATACTTGGTAACCTATCGCCCTTATATCTCAATTCTCCATATGCATTGTCTTCAAGAAGCAATACACCATATTTTACAGCTAATTCATATATCTTTTTCCTTTTTTTCTGACTTGTTGTAATACCTGTCGGATTATTAAAATTTGGAATTATGTAAAAGAATTTAGCGCCCTTTCTCATTTCGTTTTCCAAAATATCCAAGTCTACACCATCATTTTGTAATGGCACTCCCACAACATTTGCTCCATACATTCTAAATGACTTAATGGCATTTACATAACTCGGTTCCCTCAACAATCACTCTATCACCAGGATTAATCAGTGACATCGCCATTAAAGAAATGCCCTCAATTGCTCCATATGTTATTAACAAATCATCGTTTTGTTTTACTCTGTTACCATGCCCATTTTCAAATATTTTTAATGCATCTCTAAGTGGTGTATAACCTATATGGGCTCCATACTGAAAAAAGAACTACTCTGATTATCGTTTACAGCATCTATAACATATTTCGTAATCAATTCTCCCCGAAAAATTTCTGTATCAGGATGACCACTTGCAAAATTAATGATATGTTCCCCATTTTTTTGCACTTTCTTTTGCAGCCCTATACATTTCCCCCATTGCTGCTTTTTTAGCTTCTTTAACAGATATTCTAAATTGATACTGCATGCTACTTATTCTCCTATTCTAGTATATGGAATATTCCTCCGACACTGCAAAGCAGCTGGTATGCTCTGCGTGTGATTATCAGGTCCCTCACAATAATTACATCCCCTCAACCATTGTTTATTTTGAAGAGCATTGATTTGCATTTTAAGTTGTTCGGCTCCACTATTCCAATTCTGCAAATCAATATAATCGCCGCTCAAATCCGGAATTGCCTTTAAATTTATTGCGTGAGCAACTCTTGGACATCTGTACAATCTTCCTTTCAGGAAAGTATATCCATTTCGTTCAAAACAGTTACCAAATTTTTCGTTCTAATTGCTCATCCGTATATCCCCTATAGTCTACTCCACCGGATTCCTGCCATGCATCATACTTTCGAACAAAGTATCTAATTTTATTCTTTTCCAATATAGCTGTTAACCGTTTAATCTTTTTCTTCATTAATCACATAATTAGATATATGGACTTTTACCTTCCCTTTTTTAGTGCTTTTATCACATTATCCGAAGGTATTACTGTCCCATTGGTATAAACCGAAATTTGTTCTATTTTGGGATTCATATAATAATCCAGCACCAGTTGTTCCATATCCTTGCTAAGAAAAGGCTCTCCCCCAGTATCCTTAATTCTGCCAAATAATCTATTTGTTCTATCAGCAAGTTAAATGCTCTTTTGTATTTCTGAATATTAATATTTTCCGGTTCTCTGTAATAGGGAATCAGATGCGAGCAATCTTTACATCGCAATGTACATTTTTCTGTTATTACATACTGAATCCTGTTAAATATAATCTTATTTTTTCATCCTGGTGGCTCACAATATCTATATAATGTTGCCTATTAGCATACATCTCCTGTGCCCTATTAGATAAACTTTCTATGTCCAGATTTTCTTTTAACAAATAGCGCATATCAAACAGGTTCTTACACCCTATGCTTTCCAATTTTTCCCTTATCTCAAAAAAGAAATCCGCTGAAGCTATAATAATATTATCGTTTACATAATCTCCCAGTTGCTGTGGAGATATCACTTTTATCCCCAAATATATGTCTCTTTGATTTGATTGATCACAAAAAAACGTCGGGCTAATTCCTGCCGCTTTCAATCCTCTATATGCCAATTCTCCATACACACTGGCTCCGTATATTATAATTTTCTTATTTTTTTATCGCAATCTTCGATTTTAAATGGCTTTGTTTTCAATATTTCCCACCCTCTACTTTTTATATCTGTTTCTAACCATTTCCACACCAGCAAAAATAGCATCCATCATACTTTCCTCGTTAGCTCTGCCTTCACCTGCTTTTCCAAAAGCTGTTCCATGATCAACAGAGGTTCTGACAATTGGCAAGCCTATAGTACAGTTGATTCCACTGACTGAATCATACTTATCATGTAATAAATCATATTTGAAGCCACTTAACTTGAGCGGAATATGACCTTGATCATGATACATAGCAACCACAATATCATATTGTCCTGCCTGACATTTTACAAAAAACTGTATCAGGTGGTTCCGGTCCTACAACCTGAATTCCCTTCTTCTTTGCTTCATTTATCGCAGGTATTATTTCATTCTTTTTCTTCTGTTCCAAATAACCCGTTTTCAGAGCAATGAGGATTCAGACCTGCTACACCTATTTTAGGATTTTCATATCCCAATTCTTTCATACCGCGATCTGCAAGTTCAATCACCTGTAAGACTCGGTCTTTTTTCACCCTGTCACAGGCTTCCCGCAAAGATACATGTGTAGATACATGAATCACATGCAATGTTTTACTGGCAAGTAGCATTGCATATTGACTAGTACCGGTATATTCAGCAAAAATTTCTGTATGTCCGCTATAATTATGTCCTGCCATATTAATGGATTCTTTATTAATTGGTGCAGTAACTACAGCTTTTACTTTACCGTCCATGGCTTGTTGTATTGCATATACCACATACTGAAAAGATGCTTCTCCGCATATTGCACTATTCTTCTTATATTCCCAGCTTTTCGGTTCAAGACATCCCAAATTAATATAGTCAATAGTACCAAATTCTCCCGCCGCTTCTTCAAAATCCTTGATTTCTCTCAACTCCATCGGAAGATTGCAAAACCGAATTGCATCCAGCAATGCCTCTTTATCTCCTACAACAACCGGTATGCATTTTTGGTATACTGAAACATGACTGAGCGCCTTAACAATGATCTCCGGTCCCACGCCAGCCGGATCTCCCATGGTTATTGCTATTTTTTCTCTATCTTCCATGGTCACTACTCCTCGTTCATTATTCTCTGTCGAATTTCTGTAGTTGAAATTCCTTTTGTATAAGGGACATAAATAACATCTACGCCTATCTCTCCCAATATTTTTTCAAAGTGATTCCATCTTTCTGTTCCCTTCCAATCATCTCCGATAAAAATCACATTAAAGTGATATAGTTCCCACAATTTCATCTTGTCCCTAAATTGGTTGATAACCGCTTTATCAACTCCTTTTATAGACGCAATAATTTTCCTCCGATCTTCTTCCTGAATGATCGGAGTTCTCTTTTTATATTCTCTCACAACCTCATCGCCATGCACTCCTACGATTAAATACTCACAATAATTTCTAGCAGTATTGATCATATTTAGATGCCCCACGTGAAAAAGATCATATACGCCATCTGTATATCCAATTTTATATTTTTTCGTACACATTACCACATCTCCCTTCCTAATGATAATCTTGAAATTTCATGTACCTTTCTTTTTATCTGTTGGTGGCATTTTCATATAATCACCATATTTTACTTTCAAATAGGCATCATAATCTTTCGCCCCAGGCAATTTCATATTTCAAACTGATATCTCCTTAATTTCGTATACCATTCACGTTTATATCCATATACAGCTTTTGGAGTTGGAAACGTTAAAATACGAACCAATTCCGTTTTTTATGCTGATTAATTTCTATTAATTGATTATACATACCAACAATAACAGAGAATGGTACAAGACTCATTATTCTATAAATTATTTTTATCCATCTGTTTTCTTCGCTTTTTTTGCGCCTACTTCCGACCATAATAACTTTCGAATTATAAAGCATAACATGAAATGAGCTTTTCTCAGCGGCAAACAATCCGGCACATTATCAAATGGCATTAAATCTATGGAGATTCCCTGTTCATACGGCATAAATTCCTGATTCAATCGTACAAACTCTGTATTTTTTTCTCCTTAATTTTCCATATCCCCATCTATAACCTTCTGTATCTCTCAAATCCTGCATATAGAATCTGTCTGTATCTAATTCTGTTTTACATGCTTTTCTAAACTTTTCATATTCTCTTCTCAAAAGAAACCTATATCTGCATCATCATCCCACGGAATATAATCACCATGCCTGATTGCTCCAAGCATCGTTCCCCCCACCATATTATAATGAATCCCGCACTTCTTACAAATTCTGTCCACCTCTGCTATTAACTCTTTCTGAATTTCCTGGATTTTCTGCAATTCTGCATCATCTATTTGATATCCTTTTCTATTTGAATTTTTCATAAATACCTCTTCTCGTAGAATTTTCCACATGATTGTAAAGCAAAAATGACTTTACATCTACCCGTGCAAAGTCATTTTTATATACTATTACAAGCAATTCCTTTTTGCACCAATATACTTATATATCGGACAAAATACTCACCTTCATTAGTATTATGAATATTCTATTATCCCTTGCTTTCTTTTCTTAAACTCTCCATCACGAATGCATGCGTTTTCTCTCCACATGTTCCATCCAGGTTTTCTGCTATATCTGAGAGAACACGAATCTGCTGCTTTGCAATTTCATCAATTGTTTCTCTGTTTCCTTCCATCAGTCTAAAGAACCTATCAACCGGGAAGAATGCACTTTCCTGATACATATATGTCCATTTTCATATGGTTTTCAAATCCATTCTCTCCTGTTATAAGTTGTTCTAACGCTTGTCCGGTCAGTTCCGGCGTAACTGTTTCATAATCACCCGTTGCCGGATCGATTATCGCCACCATCCAGTCACTGCCACGCTGTACTATAACCCAAGAATCTTCCCATTTTTTCCCAAATGTAGCTGTATACATATATTGAGGTTGATATTGATTAGCCGCTTTTTCTGCATTTTCCCAGAAATTCTCTGCAATACAGCGGGCTGTTCCGGTTTCTTTGTATATGCATACCATTCCATCACACGTCCCCGGTATTGTTACCACAAAGTCGCCTGCTTTCACAAGAGCTCTGTGTACCAATGCCCTGCCATTATGAAATCTCCACGCATGTATTTGCTGTGGCAATAACACCTTATAATACAACTCTCCAGTTTTCGGTTTCCATTTATACACATTCCCACTAAATCCGCCAGCAAGATACAGTATGTCTCCATCCGAAACAATTCCTGTATATGTATCATTTTCCTCAGGACCTGACACTATTTCATACTGCAATGTATCCATATCAAGGCAGAGAATCTTCTTGCTGTAATTTGCAGTAATATACAGTATATTATCAATTGCTGCGCAATCCCATGTTTCCTCCCAGATATCTCCCCAGTTTTCAATTACCGTCTTCTTGTATGCACTAATCGCATCAGCACAATATTGCACCAGTCCAGAACAGCAATCATATACTATGATCTGTCCATTTTGCGCCGGCAGATAAAAATCCGGTTCTGATACACATATGACTTATAGCAAAAAAACGTTTCCTCACTATTTTGAGACAGAATAGCATTTATATTTTTTTATCGTCCAAATAATAGAAATTGTTCATCATATATGGAGAGAGAAACACTTCCCCACCATGTTCTGCAAACGAGTAACCACCCATCTGCCACTTCTGCTGATCAGAAATTTTTGCTATCAGTTCGATTTGTCTCAGGTCTTTTCGTATCCGAACAATCCATTGTATCGCTGCGAAAGTGCATAAATCACACCATCTTTCTCACATAAATCCTGAATTGGGAATCTCAATCGTTCCTCAGGCGTTATATCCTCTGTTATATAATCATCTAAAATCAGCATAGGCTTTCCCGCCGCGCCAAATAAATTCACAACCGATGTACTGAGTTCCCCAATGTACCCATCCGACAATGCCACAGTAGAAGTAATATCCGGTGTAGTATCAAATACTCCAACTCCATTCTCCTGAAAATATGCAATCAATTCTTCATACTGCATCAGAAGCTGAGGGCGCATGGATTCTATTGTAGACCGGAGCAGCGGATGTGGGCGCCAGATCAATGCCAGTCCCGGTACTGTTTTATCTTTTTTTTGAAAAGCCACATCAGCTTATCCAGCATAATACTGCCCTCATCAAGCAGACAGCTGATACTGGTATTCAGCATCAGTGTTCGCCTGCCCTTTACAATTTTTTCCCATTCTTTTTGGCATTTTGACCTCGCCACTTTTACACATACGAATGATGCGGTCAAGTTTGGGCGATCCCAGCGGTATTATTTTGTCTTCATATGGTAATCCCTTAAATCCCCTTTTAAAACGTTCACCCTGAACAATTGCATAATCCATATGAAAATATACCGGAAGGATAGTATGTTCCGGCGAAATTGCGCCCGTCGTCACATAATAGGGTACATATATAAGCTTTTTTGTATACTTTTTTCAATTCTGCAGAATAGAAAGACGGATGTACACTTGTCACATAATTAGAATCATCATATGGATTATGCACATATATAACGTCCGGTCTTTCCTCCTGCAAGTTATATTTCTGATAGGATGTAACCGGAATATTTGGCGGGAACAATTCTCCTTCATAATGAGGAATCCATTCTTTCTTTTTTTTGATCAAAGCTGTAATAAGGAACTGGCACTACAAGTGCTTCGCAGCCGACATCATCCTTTGCCGCCAAATAAATGCTTTCCAAAGGCATCCCACATGGCAGCTTTATATGGCATAAAAACAATCTGATACACTTCCTGTAATTCCTCAATTGCATTTATGACATCATATAGCATCCCATCAGCATATTCCAAATCAATCTTTTTCGCCTGTTCCTGCACTTTCTGCCAGCACATACACTTCTTCGCAGTACATTTCCAGTAATGGTACTATTTTTTTTACTGATTCTTCTACCTTCTCCTCTAAAATAGTTCCAATAGTTATAGCTGATTCCTGACACTGTGTCAAAAAGCTTTCTTTGTGTCTTTCCATTCTCCATCTCTTTTGTATGATGAAGCTTGAGCATCATTTGCAGTATTGAGAGCAATTGTTCTTTTGTTGTCTTTCGAATCATACTATTTTACACCTCTTCTATAACATTCCTCATTCCAGATAATTTTCAGGTACATTTGTAAATAAGTCTGTCGCACCAAGCAATGTATATCTTTCCAGATCGCATTTTCCCAAAGGTCTTACCTGACCAAATAATGGTTCCTGACCGTTCCAGACACGAACCGGTATATTGCGCTCTTTCAAATATTGTACCGTTTCCCGGTTAATTGCCATTCCTACATTACATGGATGTAATGCATCCGCATGATACTGCTCTTGATTCTCGATTGCATCCAGAATATTCGTTGACAATAATCCGGTTTTTGCATTTTTATCTAATTTCTTCACCAGACCCATGGAAGCATGACAAAAGGATGAATATACAATATAATTACTGATTCCATAATTTTCTGCCATTGCAATTACTTTTTTTTCCATCCCCTTATATGCAATTCTACTGTTTTTTAATTCAATGTTTATCAGTAAACCATTTTTTTCACAATATGGTTTTAAAAGAGTAAAAACCTCAGCAAGTGCAGGCACCTGCAAATGACCTGTACTCTCATATGGTTTTCCTTGTCCGGAAGGCGTAATAGCCAATGCCCGGATCTGTGCAAATGTATAGTCTTTTACGTACCCTGCCCCTGTTGTTGTCCTGTCAAGTCTTTCATCATGGATTACCACCAGTTGATCATCCTTCGTCATCTGTACATCCAGCTCAATCCCTTTGATTCCCTTAATTTGTGCTGCTTTTTCAAATGAAAGGAGTGTATTTTCAGGATACATCGCACTGCATCCTCTATGTGCCCATATAGCAGGTTTTTATTTTTTCCCCCACTGATCACTAATTATCATCTCTTTTTTTTTGCTGCAGAAACCATTCCATCTGTGCTGCCATCCAGATAGATTCTTCTTCAGACAGAAAAAGCTGTTTCTTTCCCTTCACCCTCATTTTCTTCCTGCTTTACATTAGAACACATTTCCATGCCCTTTATTTTGTTTGCAAAAGCAGCAATTTCATATCGCAAGCCTCCACCTTCAAATGGATATTCATATATTTCCACCCGGCTCGGGTCTTCATGTCTAACCTCTATCTCCTTTGGCATCCACCATGGAGACGGAATATGTATATATCCTTTTTCTCCCGCGATCATCAGCTCACCGTCCGATTTCACTCCCAGTCCAGTCTTTACTGTTGCGCACTGTATTTTATTTTCAAATATCACTTTTTGTATAAGAGTCGCAGCCTGTCACGCTTTGAAGCGACCATATGTGTGTTGCCTTAGCATCCGTTCCAAGCAAACGGGCAACAGGAAGCATACAATAACTCCCCAGTTCCAAAAAACTTCCTGCATAATCTCCCATATTTCCCTGCCAGCCGCCGATCCAATCTTTGTAAAGCAGGCCTCTACATCATGTATACATCCTATTACACCTTGATTTAACAATTCCTGCAACGCCACAAACCCGGGACAATATGCTGTCTTGACGGCTTCCATGAGAACCAGTTGTCTTTTCTTTTGCCAGTGCAAAAAGTTCCCGCGCTTCTGCCCCAGATAGTGTCATTGGTTTCTCGCATAAAACATGCTTACCATTTTCCAGCATTTTTCTGATATAATTACCATGGGTTTCATGCGGTGTGGCAATATATACCGCATCCACCCCATCGATAAATGTAGCCAAATCATCAGTTGCATACCTGATATTATGCTGATCAGCAAAATATGCCGCACTTTGTGGGTGCGGATTATACACGAATTGAAGTCAATCTGATATTTCTGCTCCACATATTTTATTTCATCAACAAATCTTGCAGCAATCCGCCCTGTTCCTATCATGCCTATCCGAAGTATCTTTTTTTTCATATTTTATCTCTTTCTACTTACCTATGATCTGCGTTTTCCAGTATTCACCAATCTCATATATTGTTTTCAGAACCTTGTCTGCCATAGTGTCCGGAAAACTGTTCATGCAAGGATATGTCTCAAAGCTGAGTGTTCCGTCAAATTCAATCTCCTTCAATGCCATTATAAATTGTTTCCAGTTTTGTCCCATCCTTTTACCGTTTCCAAAAGAATATGGCATCTGATGCTGGTCTGCAATTCCATCATTTTTCATGAAGATGTAACAGTTTGATTCTATTCCCCAATAGTTGTATATATCTGTATGAATCCTGGTGTGTCAATTGCAAATGTCCACTATCAAGGCAAAGCCCAAAGAGTTGCTTCCCAGCCAGTTCATTTAACTTATCAATGTACGCTATCGCATCTGCAGGATTCGCGCAGACTCCCTCCGCAATGCGTTGTCCTACACTTTCATATAAATTTTCAAGGCAAATTTTAACATGATACTTTTCAATAAAGGAATCAGAGTCTGAAAGAATTTCATATTTTCCTCCCGCTCTTTTTTTTGAATTCCCGCATTATATTGCAATTTAATTGGGTGCACAACCACCCATTCAATTTCCAAGTACGATGCAATGGCTGAGACTCTTTGGAATTACTTGTTCCATCATAAACCGGTTTTGTTCTTCCCTTCCCTGAATCATGACCGGATATGGTGCATGCATTTGTGACGCGCAAATTCCGTATTGCTTCATGCACTCCTTCATTGGATGAAAATATCTTTTCAGTTCTTCTATATCTTGGTCAAAAAAATTTATTCTGCCCGCATAGACATCTGTATTAAGTAAGAAAGCATCAATATTAAAATCAATATTCGTAAATCCGGCATTTCTAATCATCTGGAGTGCCTGCTTTGCATTTCGTTCGGATAAATTCCTTTTGTCTGTACTCCTATTTCCATCTGTATCCTCTTCTTTTTCGATCAAAAATCATATTCATCGTAATAGCAATCATATGCAATGCCCATTTCTTCCAGTTGTCTACGTCTGTGTGTAATATTGATTGCAAATCACTACTCTGAAATTACAATACGGTTCCTCTAATAATTCCACAGGGGCAATTATATCATACCTATATACCTTTCTGCCCCATAAGGCCTTATTATTATCAGTAAGACAGACCGGTGGATATTTTCCCCCATCTCTGAATATAGTGTCCTGCCATCTGACCAGCCCCAAACAATATCAATCCTGCTTTTTTTTTCTGTAGTTTTTTTCAAAACAGAATCTGCTTTCCCCATTCTTGGTAAATCCCATATAATAATTGACAGAAAACCGGATGTAAAGGCTCAGGGGCACATGCAAAGAGTCCTTCTGTATCAAATACAAGATATGAATCATAGTTTTGTCTGACCAGTTGTCCTACAAACCGCATCCAATCTGTTGATTTTTTACCTCTCCCCGTTGTGAAAGAATATGGGAGCTGTCTCAGATCATGCATCCCATCATTATCATTAACATGAATTAGCCTGATCAGGTTGCCCATATCTTCCATCAATGCTCATATTTCTGCCTGTCAGATTAGCAATTCCCGTATTAAAACAGATTCCAATATTTGCTTCGGGCAGTTCTTTTTTCACATCATCTAACAGTTCTCGTAATCCTTCAGCTCCTGAAAATGCAGTGTTACAGTAAAAATTCCGACTGTTTTTTACAGCCATTTTCAACTAGAATAAAAATGCCACACTCAGCCACCTTAGCACAGCAACAGACAAGCAGCTGTCTAAAAAGTCATCTGTTATTTCTTCTGTATCCATCGTTGAAACCACAAGGTAAGTTCCTTTACATTTCTTCAAAAAATTGTATACATGACTGTAATGTATTCCAATTAAGTTCTTCCATACTAATACTTACCCTGTTACTCTTCCATTAAATGGTTCATCCGGCTCAAAACTTTTAAAAAGCATCTGCATCATATTTTATTTCCACTTTGGGAAATTCTGTATATGACAAAGTACTTTTTTTTGCGTTTAAGAGTTCAATCTGTATTCCCGTTTTCATTCTGTTCCATTCTCCGTTTCATGAAAGATTCTGTAATAACAGCCATAGCAATTGCTTCTTCTCTTGTAAGTTTATATCCACTCTTCGCATTTTTATTAATTTGTGCCACAAATTCACTGATTTCATATCGAAGACCGTCTCCTTGAAAAGCCGGTTCATATATTTTAATATCCGTAGGATTTTCTCGGCGCACTTCAAAATGTCTTGTTAACCACCATGGAGACTGCGCTAATATATAACCATCTGTTCCTGCTATAACAAGCTCCCCTTCGCTCTTTACCCCCACTCCCATCTTTGCCGTTGCCATACTGTCCGGGTAACGAATCTGTACTTTTGGTATACAGATCGATCCCATCTTTTCCTGTTATACTGTCTATTTGGAAGGAATCATACGAAACACCAAACAATTTTATAATCGGCAGTAAAGAATAATATCCAAATTCCAGAAAGCTTCCGCCATACTTTGCATCTGTCCGTTCCCCTTGCAGCTTCATCTGCCAGTCTGGTAAAACAGGCCTCTACGTCGCGAATCTCACCAATACTTCCACTTAATGCCACGTCGATCAGATGCTGAAATCCAGGGCAATAGGCTGTTTTGATACCTTCTAATAGGACCTTATCTTTCTTTTCTGCCAACTCATACAACTCTTCTGTCTGTCTTCGAGTAAATGCTACAGGTTTTTCACATAATACATGTTTCCCACATTGCAATGCTTTTTTTGCATAGTCATAATGTGTTTCATTTGGTGATGCGATATAGGCGGCTTCTATACGCTCCAGAAATGCATCTAAATTCTTTGTTTCACACTCTATGTCGCATTTCTTTGAAACGCCTTGCCACTCTCTGGCACCGGATTATATGCGCAGCTAATATTAATACCACTAACATATCTTGCCTCGGATACAA
>VOFC01004293.1_pt1 | contig 47125 bp, 103 predicted proteins | sample 5384161 | NCBI WGS metagenome assembly VOFC01 (sample SAMN12384722, study PRJNA508395) | human gut metagenome | isolation source: healthy gut B | host: Homo sapiens | reverse complement strand
GTTTGGTTGTTGTTGGTGGTATAGTCGCTTTTGTTGGAACTTTAACTAATGATGATGAGATTAATATTAATGCCAAGGATATTAAAGAGATTTCTTTCTTAGATGATAATGGTATGGTGATTGGTAGTACTAAAAATATTGAAGTAATTAATAATAGTATATCATTACTTTTAGATGCTGATTCTTTAGATAATTATACTTATAGTTATAATATTAAAACTAAAGTAAATGGTAGTATGTATAAATTTACTATTTATACTACTAAAGATAATTACGATTATATTAATAATATTCTTATTAATGATAAAGATTTTATGAAGGGCTTTAGTAAATATAAGAATAATAATGTTTTTGCTATTGAATATATTGATGGTTATACTGGTATAGATAATAATAATCTTTTCTGATATGATTGTTAATAAATATAAAAATGATAAGAATATTTTTGGTAGTAATACTGATGATGGTTTATTTGATGTTTCACTTTATATTTATGATAATTTTAATGTAAGAAATATTGAATTTAATGTAAGTGGTGATAAGAATTTAGAACTTGGTATTTTGAGATATTATAATAATAATACTAAGAAGATGTTTAATAAACTTGATAATGAAAACAGTATATATAGTTATTATATAGATAATCATTATTGTTCTTATGATAATGAACTATATGAAGAAATTAGTAAGTTTATTATTGATAATATTGATAATGATATTGATATTAATAAAGAGTATGGTTATATTAATATTCATAGTAATAATGGAACTAATGTTTTTATAACTAATAAAATTGATGAATTAAATGAATTAAAAAGTAAGATTTCCTTTTGATGATATAGCTGAGTATGGGGAATGTGATTTTATGAGACAGATTATGATTAATTTGGATTATCAAAGTAGAATTCCGATATATGAACAAATTGTTGATGGTATTGAAAAATATGTTGCTTTGGGTATTTTAAAAGAGAAAACTCAGATTCCTTCTATTAGAGAAATGGCTGGTAATTTGGGTATTAATCCTAATACTGTTAAGAAGAGTTATGATATATTGGAAAATAGAGGTGTTATTACTACTATTAGTACTAAGGGAACTTTTATATCAGAGAATACTAAGAAGGCTACTGATGAGAAGATTAATAAAGAAATTAGTATTATTAGAGAAAAGATTGATGAACTTACTAAGATGGGTATTAGTTATGATGAGATAATAGAAAGGATTAAAAAATGAAAATATTAGAGGTTAGTAATTTATGTAAAAAATTATGGTAAAGGTAGTACTTTGGTTAAGGCTCTTGATGATATTTCTTTTTCTATTGATGAAGGAGATTTTGTTGCTATAGTTGGTGCTAGTGGAAGTGGTAAATCTACTTTATTACATATTCTTGGTGCTGTTGATAAACCTACTAGTGGAAAAAAGTTATTATAGGTGATATTGATGTTTTTAAACAAAAAGATGATGCGTTAGCAGTATTTAGAAGAAGAAAAGTAGGACTTATTTATCAATTTTATAATTTAATTCCTATTCTTAATGTAGAAGAGAATATGACTTTACCAATATTACTTGATGGTAAGAAAGTGGATAAAAAATATTTAAAGGAACTTATAGATATACTTGGACTAGAGAGAAGAGTTAATCATTTACCTAATGAATTATCTGGGGGACAACAACAAAGAGTATCTATTGGTAGGGCACTTATTTCTAAGCCGGATATAATACTTGCCGATGAGCCTACGGAAATTTGGATTCTAAGGCTAGTAGAGAGATTATGGATTTACTTAGACTTTCTAATGAAAAATATCATCAAACTATTATTATGATTACACATGATATGAATCTTGCAAAGGAGGCTAATAGAATTATTACTTTAGAAGATGGTCATATTGTTAAGGATGAGAAGATAAAATGAGTATTTTAAATAGATTGACGATTAAAATTTACGTCTTAATAAAAAAAGAACAATTGTTACAATTATTGGTATTATTTTATCTACTGCTTTGATGGTTGGTATTGGTTTACTTTTTCTTCTTTTCAAGACTTGATGATTAGGGATACTATAGGTTATAGTGGTAAGTATGAGGCTAAGTATAATGATGTAGATTTAATAAAACTTAATGATATTAAGAATAAGAATTTTACTTACTTCTATGAAAAACCTATTGGTTTTAGTAAAATTGAATCTAGTAATGAATATAAGCCTTATATGTATATTACTAGTGTAAATAGGGAATATTTTTGATGAACTTAAGTTAATAGAAGGAGATATTCTAAGAATGAAAATGAAATTGTTGTATCTAATCATGTTATAACTAATGGGGGACTTGATTATAAAGTAGGAGATATTGTTACTTTTACTTATGGAAGTAGGAATATAGATGGAAATATTACTTTAGCTAATAATGAACTTGTTGATGGTGAGTTTCTTACTAATGGAGGTACTCATGCTTATAAAATTGTTGGTATAGTTGATAGAAGTAATTTTGAAAGTTATTCTGCCTCTGGATATACAGCCTTTACAGTTGATGTAAATAGTGACAATGGAAATGTAAACTTATATGTTATGTTTAATAAGAATAAAAATATTATTAAACAATCTGAAGAACTAGCTAAAGAATTAAACTATAATGGTGATATTAACTATAATAGTACTTTACTTGCTTTATATATAGGCTGTATTATTGTTATTTATAATTCTTTTTGCTATTTCAGTAATGGAGAGAAAAAGGGAATTTGGCCTTCTATCAAGTATTGGAGCTACAAAAAACAAATTAAGAAATCTGTTTTTTATGAAGCTTTAGTGGTTGGTGTAATAGGTATTATACTTGGTATACTTGGTGCTTATATTGGTATTGGAACTGTTATTCTTATTATTAATAATTTAATTAGTGATATGTTAGAATATAAGTTATATCTTGTTACTAATTATTTATTTATTATTATTCCAGTAATATTTATGATTATTGTTATTGGGGTATCAGCTTTATCCCTTCTAGAAGAGCAAGTAAGGTTTCTCCAATTGAAGCTATTAGACAGAATGATGATATTAAAATTAATAAAAAGAAAATTAGAACAAGTAAGCTTGTTTTAAAGTTATTTGGAATTGAAGGAGAGATTGCTCTTAAGAATATCAAGAGAAATAAAAAAGAAGTATCGTGTTACTATTGTTAGTTTGTTTATTAGTATTGTTTTATTTATTTCTTTTTCTTCATATATGAATTATACTTTAAATACTGCTAGTAGTGTGATGGGTGAAGTGCCTTATGATTATCAATTAGTTATTTTGGCGATGATAATAATAAAGAAGAACTGGATAAAATTAATGAGATAGTTAAAAGTAGTGATGTTAAAAAATATGTTTCTTATAGTGTTGGTAATTTATCTATAATTGGTAATTATACTTATAGTGATGAATATCTTGATTTTTTATAAGAGTGCTTATGGCGATGATGGTATAAAGGCTTTAAATAATTTAAAATATCAGAGTATTTATATTTTAGTACTAGATGATAATTCTTATAATAAATATAAAAAGTTAATTGGTTTAGATAAAGATAGTGTTATTTTACTTAATAGATTTAAGGGGTGTAAGTTATGGTAATAATAAGAGAGTTAATTATGATATTCCAGTAATTAATAATGGTAATATTAATATTAAGATATGTAATTTTTATGATGATGAGGAGAATGTGGATACTACTAAATATTGTAATAAGAATATAGATAATATTTTTGTTACTAATAAGTCTTTTGATTTGATTGAAGAGTTTTTTCTTATATGGATGATTTTAAAACTTATTGTTAATAAGAAATTATATGATAGTATATTAGATGGTGGTACTGATTTTACACAGTTTAATATTATAAGTGATAATACTAATAATATTGATAAATTAACTAAAAGAATTAGATAAATATAATAATGTTAATTATATGAATATTAAAGAATCTATGAAACAGACTAATAATTTAATATTGGTTGTTAAAATACTTATGTATGGTTTTATTAGTTTAGTTACTTTGATTGGTGTAACTTCAGTATTTAATACTATATCTACTAGTATGGCACTTAGAAAGAGAGAATTTGCAGTTCTTAGGAGCATTGGTCTTACTAGAGGTGGATTTAATAAGATGTTATTCTTTGAAAGTTTATTTTTTGGTATGAAATCACTTATATTTGCTATACCTGTTAGTATAGGTATTACAGTGCTTATTCATTATGCTCTTGCTGATATGGTGAGTATAAGCACAATTATTATTCCTTGAAGGCTATTATTATATCTATTGTTTCAGTATTTATAATTGTTCTTCTTACGATGATGTATTCTTCTAGTAAGATTAAAAAAACATAATATTATTGAACAAATAAGAGAAGAAAATATTTAAGAAAAATACTTTCTTTTTCTTTTTTTTATGAGTGATTATATAATTAGAATAGAGAGGTGAAAAATATGGCTAAGTTTTGCACTAATTGTGGAAATGAACTTCCAGAAAATGCCGCTATGTGTGTTAAGTGTGGTACTATGGTTAATGGTAGTGGTAATAATAAAGGTAATAAGAAGAAAAAGGACTTCCTGTTTGGGCTATTGTCTTAATTGTTTTGGATGTGTTATTATACTTCCTATATTGGTATTAGTTGTTATTGGTATTATTGGTATTAATTATGCTGAAAAAAAATGATGTTGATATTAAAGATTATGTTGATAATCTTGTTACTGCTCGTGGTACTATAGGTGATACTTTAACTGATAATGAACTTAAAATTACTTTGAATAATGCACTTACATATTCTGAAATTGAAGGTGTTCTTTCTGAACTCCAGATGACGGTAAAGAATATTTAGTATTTTTCTTTACTGTGGAGAATATTGGTGATGAGGATACATATATTTCTACTTATGACTTTGATGGGTATGTAGATGATACCGCTATTGATGAATCAGTGATACTTGGTACGATTGATGGTTATGAAGAAATAGGTGGTAATTTGGCTGTTGGTAAAAAAGGCTAATGGATATCTTGCTTTTGAGGTTAATACTAATTGGAAGAAATTTGATGTACATTATAAAAATGATTATCTTGATTCTAGCAATAGTATGGTATTTGAAGTGGTTAACGATGATAATGATAATAGTCAAAATAGTGGGGTTTAGATATACAGTAAAAAGAATATAATTTTAGGATTATATTCTTTATTTTTTATTTATTTGGTATATAATATTCATAGGAGGATGTATTATGAATGTAGCGGATTTTGTTATTATTATACTTTTTAGCTTTTGGAGCTGTTGAAGGATTTAAAGCTGGGGTTATAAAAAAGACAACTGATTTTGTTGGTATGTTTGTTATTGTTATTTTATCTTTTACTTTGAAAAATAATTTATCTACTATTATGTATGAGAATTTACCATTTTTTTAGTTTTGGTGGTTTTATAAAGGGAATTGATGCTATAAATATTTTACTTTATGAAATTATTGCTTTTCTAATTATATTTGCTGCTTTGTATTTTATTTTTGAGGGCTGTACTTGTGGTTACTGGTCTTATTGAAAAAAATACTTAAAGCTACTGTTATACTTAGTATTCCATCTAAAATTCTTGGTATTTTTTGTTGGTATTCTTGAATCTTATGTATATATATTTATTGTTCTTGTTATTCTTACTTTACCTATATTTAATATTCCGTTTGTTAGGAATCTAAAATGGTTAATTTTATGTTAGATGATACACCTATATTGTCTTCATTATCTAGTGAAATGATAGATATATATGATAATGTGTATAATATTGTTATTAATAGGAAAGATAAGAATAATGAGGAAATTAATACTGAGATTACTAAACTTATGATTGATAAGAAGGTACTTACAAAAAAGAGTCTGCTAGAAAATTAGTTGATAGAAATAAATTACATATTAATAATAAGGAAATATTGGAATAGGAGGATTTATGGGTTTAATACATTATGAAAATGATTTTGAATCTTTGATTAGGGATAAAGCTGTTGTTGATTTTATGCTACTTGGTGTGGCCCTTGCAAGATGTTTGGTCCTGTATTTGAAGATGTAGAAAAGGAACATGATTTTAATTTTATTAAGATTGATGTTGATAAGTATCCTGAAATTGCTAGAAAATATGGAGTTATGTCTATACCTACTGTTATTTTATTTAAAGATGGTATGGAAGTGAAGAGATATACTGGATTTATGGCTAAGGATCAATTTGATGATTTTTTAAAATAGTTTTTTGTAAACTATTTTTTTTTATTTTTATATAAATCTATTGCAATTATTTTTATTTTTTGTTATCATTAATATGATAGTAGAGAGGAGAAAGTTATTATGGATAATGAAAATAGAAAAGAAGATAAGAGAGGAATATTTTTAGGAATTGTTGGTATACTTACTTTGATTGTTGCTATAATAGGAGCATCATTTGCATACTTTTCACTTAATGCTAGAAGTAATGAGAATGCTGTAAAAGTTCAAGCTGCTACTGTACAAATTGTTTATGAAGAAGGTCAAAATATTGCTATAGATAATATTCTAAGACTTATCGTTTATTTATTTGGCTTGATGAAAAGGCAAATGATGTAGAACAAGGTGCTGTATTTAATGGTACTGTTCATGTTGATGTAGTTGGAGCTGGTCAAGGTATTACTGGTAATGCTAGTTCTAGTCAATAATGTATTTTAAAAAGCAATTTGATATTGCTTTTTTTTGTGTTTTTGTTATCATTATACTAGGTGATGATATGGAAGATAGTAAAAGGAAAAAAAATGATATTTTTTATTTACTTTTGTTATTTTTACTTTAATAACTATGATTATTGGTATTACTTTTACTTTTTTTTTATTACTTGCTAAAGAAGATGATGATAGTACTAAAGTTCAAACTGGTACTTTGGCTATTAATTATATAGATGGTCAAGAGATTGATACTTATGCTCTTCTTCCAATTAGTGAGCCTAATCTTAATACTAAGTACTCTACTTATAAAAAAGAGTTTTTCTATTTCTAGTAGTAATAGTACCTTAGATCAAAATTTTAGTATATATATTGATGTAACTAATAATGAGTTTGATAATAATGCACTTGGTTTTATTTTATATGATGCTAATGGTAATAGAATTTCTAGTGGTAATATTCCTTCTAGTGGAAAAGTTTTACTTGCTTCGAATCTTGAACTTAAAACAGGTGAAACTAAAACTTATACTGTACTTATATGGTTACAGGATAATGGTAAGAATCAAGATTATGAACAAGGAAAGAATTTTGCTGGAGAGTTTTATATTACTACTGAACAGATTAAGTATGAATAATCTGTTTTTTTTTTTTACTAACTATTTTATTTATTATATAATATTATTAGGAGGATTTATAATGATAGGAAAGAAAATTAGAATTAATGATTATAAATTTACTTATGGAAAAGAAGTTATGTATGTTAATGTTTATGGAGCTTTTAAAAGTGTTAAAAGTGGTAATAAATATGTTATATATAGTTATATAGATGATGTAAATAAGAAAAATAAACTTTATTATGGCTCTATATTTGTTAGAAATAATGAACTCGTTGTTATGTTATCTAAAGATACTAAAGAGGATAGTGTTAAGGAATTTACTACTGATATTCTTTCTGATAAGAATGAAGATAATTATGAAATTATTTCACTTAAAGATATTGATAGTATACAAATTATTGATGATGCTCCTGTTAGCTTTGATGTTGATATAAATAAATTATATGATAAAACTATACCTAAGGTTAAAGTAACTAAAAAGAAGATAAAACTAAGAAACGTGTTTCTATTGGATATATATTTTTGATATTATTTATTATAGTGGTAGCTTTATTCTTCTTTATTAATCCAGAAATATTAAAAAGGTAAGAATAAAGAATATACTTGTACTAAATCTTATACACATGAGAAGTTACCCGCTAATATTAATGAAAAGGTAGAACTTGTATTTACTTCAAAAAAATGTTATTTCTACTATTAATATTACTTCAGATTATGTATTTAATGATACTGATTATTATAAAGAATTTAGATAGTTATTTAGTATTTGTATGTAATAGTGATTCTATGAATGATAAGAAAAAAGATAGTTAATTTGGTAATAGTAATGAAGTATGGTATAAAAAACTAGAAGCTAATGATATATTTTTAAGTGATTATGTTAATAATTATTTAAAAGATAATGGATATAAAATGGTAACAATGGAGATTAATTTTTTTTATTAATAGAGTTGGTAATAGTTATTAATAATATTAAAATGAACTTGGATAAACTTATGTTATATAAAATAGATAATGATAAAATTATTAATAAAATGATATTATTTCTTACCTTTGGAAAATATAGATGATTCTATATATGATTTGTTAATTGTATACTTAAAAAATGATAATGAAAAGGCTATTAAAACTATATAAAGATTTATTATAATGGTATGGATGTTAATCAAATAGTGGCTATTATAGCTGCTCAAATTAGACTTTTTATACCAGGTTAAGATTATATAATAGTGGTAAAATCTAATGATGAAATTGCTAAAATATTAGAGTTTAAGAGTGTATATAGGGTTAAGTATTTACTTAGTGATAGTTATTATTATAGTGAAAGTGATTTAGTTAAATATTTATCTAAACTTTGCTGATATTGATAATGCTAATAAAACTAGTAATGGTGATGGTAATATGCTTATGCAATTGTTTATAGTAAAAAAGGATATGTAATTGTGATATGAACCTCCGCTTCTTATGTCCAAAAAATGGGGTTCAGTTTATTGTTACATACCTTTTTTTATGTTATTTAATATAATTGTTTGCTGTTCTTTAGTTGAGTTATTCCATAGTATTTCGAATAATACCTAAACCTATTAGTGGATCATCTTCTTTGGAAGATATAGAGTCTTCAATAGATGATTTTATATCTTCAATATTATCATCTTTGAAATTATTCTTTATGTATTGTCTTATATCTATGTTATTCATATTTATCACCCTTTTATTAGATATGGATATATTATTGTTATTTTATTCCTTGTATTTTAATTATTGTTATGGTATTCTATAGATGGTGATTAAATATGTCTATATATATTCATATTCCTTTTTTGTAATAGTATTTGTTCTTATTGTGATTTTGTAAGATATTTTTATAATAAGAAATATTTGTAATTATTTAGATAATCTTAGAAAGTTAGTAGTAGATATAAAAGATTGAAAGTAAATATTTTATAGGAGAATTTTCCATCTAGTTTAGATATAGATGAACTTAGGTATTTATTTGATATTATTGGTGTTTTTGACAAAGATATTTACTGTGAATTTACTATGGAATATAATATTGATTCTATTGAGTGAAGAAAACTTGTGTTGAAAAATATAGGTATTAATAGAGTTAGTGTAGGGTAGAATCTTTTAATGATAGTGTAATTAAGTTTCTTGGAAGAAATCATGATGAAAGTGGTTTGAAATTATTTAGTAAGCTTTTATTAATATTAATATTGATTTTAATAGGATATTGATAAGGCTTTGAAGTTAGATGTTAAACATATTCCACTTCTATAGTTTAATACTTGAAGATAATACTTTACTTAAGGTTAATGGATTTAATGGTATAGATGAAGATTTGGATTATGAAATGTATAAATATATAGAAGATATTTTAGAAGATAATGGTTATGTTCATTATGAAATAAGTAATTATGCTAAGAATGGGTATGAATCTCGTCATAATTTTGGTATATTGGAATAATGATAATTATTGGCGATGGATTTGGACTTTCTAGTACTAGTTATATTAATGGTGTAAGAATGGTTAATACGAAGAATTTGGCTAAGTATTTAGATGGTGAATACATTTAAGTGTTGAAGAAGAATCTATTGATATTAGAATGGAAAATGAAGTTATGTTAGGACTTAGAAAGTTTGATGGTATTAATTTGAATAGTTTTAAGAATAAATATGGTGTTTCTATTGATTCGGTATTTAATATTTATGATTTGATTAATGATGGTTATTTGGTTTTAGAAGATGATTATCTTAAGATTGATAAGAAATATATGTATATTTCTAATGAAATTATTGTTAGAATGTTTAAATAATATTATTTTTATGTTATAATTTTGTTAAGGAAAGAAGGTTGTTTTATGGAAAAGTTTATTGCTGTTATTACTTTAGTGAAAGTTTTATTTGCCTTTTTGTGTATGTTGGCTATAGGACTTGTCTTAATATGTTAATTGGTAATGTTGTTGATAAAATTACTTTAGACATAAAAAAGTATTAGTGGTAAAGATAAAGAAAAGATACTGTTAATTAATTTGGCTAAAATATTTTTAAATATTTAATACTTATATTTATAGTACTTGGTATATTAAATTATATGGTGTTGATACTACTAGTATTTTCTTAAACTTAATGTTGCTTATAATACTGATATTGATAAATTAGAGAAGGTTTTTGGAAAGTATGAGAGAAGATATTCTTAAAATTGAAAATGTTAAAGATTATAAACTACTAGGAGTAGATGAATTAGGGGATTCTAGCATTGTATATGCAGTTGATATTGCTTGTAAGGCTATGACTAATTATGCAATTAAAAGAGAAGTATTAAAAAAATGATAAAGAAGAAATTTGATAGGGAGGAATTAATATTCCATATACTACAGTGGATGTTAATATTAGGAAATAAATATGGATAAAGTTAGTTATTTTAATAAAGAATATAGTTATATTAAAGATGAAAAAAAAAGAGAGATGACTTAAAGTATTTAGTTAGTGAACTACCTGATTATTTTTGAAATACCGGCTCAAGTACTGGTAAATATCATCCAGAGTTTGCTGGTACTAAGAATGGACTAGTTAAACATACTAAAGTTGCTGTTCGTATTTGCCAAGGAACTTTTAATAATCCGGGATTAATAATTTTGCGCAAAATGAAAAAGATATTATTTTTGATGGCTCTTACTTTTCATGATGGATTAAAAAAAAGGTAATCCTGAAGAAAAATATACGAGATTTGATCATCCGTTAGTGGTATGTGAACTTATTTGTTAAAGAAAGTAAGGAGTAAATTATCTTACTGATGAAGAATTTAACTTTACTTATTAGGTTATTTCTTCACATATGGGTATTTGGAATAAGGATTTAATGGATAATGAAGTTTTACCTATACCTAAAGATAAGTATCAGAGATTTGTTCATTTATGTGATTATTTATCTAGTAAAAGGTTTATGATATTGTTGATGTTATTTCTAAGTATGTTAATCTTACAAAGAAGGGGAAAAATTATTTTGGTGTTTGTCCTTTTCATGATGTATCATTCTCCTAGTATGAGTGTTAGTCCGGAAAAACAGATTTATACTTGTTTTTCTTTGCGGTGCTAGTGGCAATGTATTTACTTTTGTTGCGGATTTTGAGAAGATATCTTTTTACTGAGGCTGTTAGATTGCTTGGGGAAAAGGTTGGTATTAATATTGGTACTAATATTAATGTTAGTAATAAGAAAGATGAATACTTTGATATTTATAGTACTGCTAATAAGTTTTATCAAAATAGTTTATTTTTACTAATTTAGGTAAGAATGCTATTGAATATTTAGATAAGAGACATATTGATAAAGATACTATTAAAAATTCGGTATTGGTCTTTCTATACAGAAGGTATCACTTACTGAATACTTGATTAATAAAAAATATTCTATTGATAAACTAGTAGATGTTGGTCTTACTAATGAGAATGGACATGATATTTTTATTAATAGAATTATGTTTCCTATCTATGATTTAAGTGGTAATCCTGTTGCTTTTTCTGGTAGAATATATAATACTAAAGATACTGCTAAATATGTTAATACTAAAGAGACGGATAAATTTAAAAAAGGGAAAGATTTTATATAATTATCATATTGCTAAAGAATATTTGAAGAAAAATGATTCTGTTATTATTATGGAAGGTCAAATGGATGTTATTAGGGCTAGTACAGTTGGTATTGATAATTGTATTGCTACTATGGGAACTGCTCTTACGAGGGAACATAAAAGTATTATTAGAAATATGGCTAATAATGTTATTTTATGTTTTGATGGTGATGCTGCTGGTGAAAAGGCTACTATTAGTGCTATTGAGTTACTTGAAGATACTGGAGTTAATATTAAAATAGTTAGACTTCCTGATAATTTGGATCCTGATGAATATATACTTAAAAATGGTAAAGATTCTTTTTTAGCACAAATTAATAATGCTAGTAATCTTATTGATTATAAGATGGAAATACTTAAAAAAAAAAAGATTTTGGTAATATTAAGGATATTTCTTCTTATGTTAATAGTGCTTTAAAGGAACTTATTAATGAAAAAAGATAATATTATAGTAGAACTTAATTTAAAGAAGTTATCGGATAATTTTAATATAGATTATGAGACTATAAAAGATAAATATAATAAGTTGATTAAAAATAAAAAAGAGGTTGTTAGGGATATTAAACCTAAGAAGACTTATAATAAATATGGTATGGCAGAGAATTATCTTATTTATTACATGTTAAAGAATGAAAAGGTACTTAATATGGTTGAAAATAGAGTTGGATATTTTCCTGATAAAAATATTCGTGAATTATCTAATGAAATTATTTACTATTTTCATAAATATGGTATAATAAATGTTGCTGATTTTATTAGTTATATATCCGATCGAGAGGAAATACTTTAGAACCCTCCGTGATATTATTGCTATGGGAATAAAAGAGGACTTTCAAATAGAAGAAATTGAAGATTATATTTTTGTTATAAATGAGTATCATAAAGAAGTGAGAGTTAATAATTTAAACAAAAAGTTAAAAGAAGAGAAAGATCCATTAAAACAAGCAGAAATATCTATGGAGATAATGAAGATAAGGGGAGGTAGTAGAAATGGTATCAGAAATTAAAGATTTTGAACAAAGAAAAGAAAACTTGATTAAGAAAGGTAAAGAACTTGGATTTATTACATATGAAGAGTTAGCAGAAGAGTTAAAAGGTCTTGAAATTGGTAGTGATTTACTTGATGAACTTTATAATGCTCTTATGGAAAATGATATTAGTGTTGTATCAGAATCTGACTTAGATGATGGTAGTGATGAAGATGATGGTGGAGATTTAGAGGATATTTTAAAAGATAATAATATTGCTAAAGAACTTACTATTAATGATCCTGTTAGAATGTATTTAAAAGAGATAGGTAAAATTAGTTTGTTATCACTTGCAGAAGAGACTGAACTATCTGAGAGAATTGCTAATGGTGATGAAGAGGCTAAAAATAGACTTGCAGAGTCAAATTTAAGGCTTGTTGTATCTATTGCTAAGCGATATGTTGGAAGAGGTATGCTTTTTTCTTGATTTGATTCAAGAAGGGAATATTGGTCTTATGAAAGCTGTTGAAAAATTTGATGCTAATAAAGGATATAAGTTTTCTACTTATGCTACTTGGTGGATTAGACAAGCTATCACTAGAGCGATAGCGATCAAGTTAGAACTATCAGAGTTCCTGTACATATGGTAGAAACTATTAATAAATTATCAAGATTTCAAAGGCAGCTTACGCTTGAACTTAATAGAGAACCTACCGATGAGGAACTTGCTGCAAAAATGGGGATGAGTCCTGAAAAAATTAGAGAAGTTATTAAGATTGCTCAGGATCCTGTTTCTTTAGAAACTCCAATTGGAGAAGAAGAAGATTCACATTTGGGTGATTTTTGTTCCTGATGAAAACAATATGTCTCCGGAAGATTTTACTATTCATGAAATGTTAAAAGAAGAGATTAGTGATGTTTTACTTACTTTGACTGAAAGAGAAGAACAAGTACTTAGACTTAGGTTCGGTCTTGATGATGGGTCATCTAAAACATTAGAAGAAGTTGGGCAAATGTTTGGTGTAACAAGGGAAAGAATTAGACAAATTGAGGCTAAGGCCTTAAGAAAATTAAGACATCCATCTAGAAGTAGAAAGTTGAAGGATTTCTTAAATGAGTAAATTATCTAAAAGATTAGAAATGGTGGCTAGTTTTATAGATGAAAATGATAAATCCGTGATTGATATTGGTTGTGATCACGGACTTTTGTCTATATATTTAGCTGAAAAATTTAATAATTTAAAAATTATTGCTAGTGATGTTAATAATAATGCTTTAGAGTCTGCTAGAAAGAATGTACATAAATATAAATTAGAAGATAGAATAGATATTAGACTTGGCAGTGGTGTATCTGTTATTAATAAGAAAGATAAAATTGATACATTAGTAGTAGCTGGTATGGGTGCTAATACTATTATTGGATTTCTTAAATATTCTCAAGATAAACTTAAAGGTATTAATAAGATTATTATCCAAAGTAATACTGATTTATATTTCTTAAGAAAAAATATGGTTAGTATGGGTTATTATATTGATGATGAAGAATTGGTTCTTGATAAGAATATTATTTATACTGTTATCGTGTTTAAGAAGGGTAGGAAAAGATATTCTTATAAAGAATTATATTTAGGTCCAATATTATTAGATAAGAATAGTGAATTATTTAGAAAGAAATGTGATAAAGAACTTAAGACAATTACTATGATATTAAATAATATTGGGAGGGACATTATTTATATAAATTAAAATTAAAAAGGAATATTAAAATACTTAAAAATATAACTTAATTGTTATATTTTTGTTTTTGTTTCATATCCTTTATTGAAAGGAAGAGTGATTATGAAACAAATTATACCATTTAAGAAAGAATTATCATTTAAAACTAAAGTTAGTGAGATTACTTCTATATCTTTGGAAAGAGAAATTAATGTTGAAGAAGAAGGTATTATTACTGGTGTATTTCATATTACTGGGAATTATAAGATGAATGAGGGCTCTATTAATAGAGATGAGTTTTCTTTTGATCTACCATTTGATATCACTTTAGATCCTAGATATGACATAAGTACTGTTAATGCCGATATTGAAGACTTCTATTACGATGTTATTAATAATGATACTTTGAGTGTTAATATTGATTTATTTATTGAAGCTGAATATTTACCGGAAGATGTAACAAAGGAAGAAGATGCTTTGGATGAAAAAGTAGAAACTGAGGAAATAGAAGAAGTTAGAGTAAAAAAAAAAATAAAGGCTGATGATGTGAAAGATGATATACCAGTAGTTGATGAAAAGAAAGAGAAAATTATGGGAAAAATAAGTACTGAAGAATTTAAAGAGAAACTAGAGACAATGATAATATTACTGCTCGTGATTTGTTTTCTAATTTAGATGATAGTGAGACTTATACTACTTATTATGTTTATATTGTTAAAGAAGAAGATACTATTGATAAAAATACTTATTAAATATGGTATTACAAAAAGAAGCATTTGAAGATTATAATGATATAACAAATATTAAACCTGAGATAAGGTTATTATACCTAAGACTAGTGAATAATAATATTAGAAGTGAAGTAAGTAAATATAATTTGCCTTATAATAAGTTTACTATTAAATCAGGGGTTAAAATAGTCGATGATAGAATAGTTATTAAAAATAAAAACAATAATGATATTGATAAGACTTATAATTATTTAAGATCAAGAGCTTTTGATTATTTTCCTTATCCAATAGAAGAATCTAATAAATATGAAATATATCCATATATTGAAGATGTATATGAACCAAGAGAACAAAAAGGCTATGGATATGGTGCATTTACTTAGTTTACTTCATAGTAAAAAACTACTTTTTTATAGGGAAGTAGATATTGATAAAAATAAAAAATATATGAAGATATTGTTAATGATATTGATTATTTGAATAATTATTACAATGAACTTATTTCTTTTGATTGAAAAGATGTTTATATGTCTCCTTCTTCTTATTTGATTGCTAGAAATATTAATATTATATTTAGTAGTATTTATTATGTTAAAGATAATATTGATAAATGGTATAAATTAATTGAAGATAATAAGAATGAAAAGAGTTTCATATATTCATAATAATATTAATTTAGATCACTACCTTAAAAGTGATAAGCCATATTTAATTAGTTGGAATAAAAGTAGGGTTGATAGTCCTATATATGATTTATTATCTTTTTATAAGAATCATTATTTAGAATTTGATTTTGATGATTTATTTCATTATTATGAAAGTAATTATCCGTTAAAAGATAATGAAAGATTACTTTTATTTATTTATATGGCTATTCCTCCTAAAATTGTTATTGATGGTAGTGAGTATGATATGTGTATAAAAAATAAATAAAAATATGGAATATTTGTATAAAACTAGTAATTTAATTATGAACTATCAAAAGTAGATAGTTCTTTTTAAATTAACATTTTAAAATATACTTGTAAGAATGACTAATATATGGTATCATAAATTATGATAGGAGGAGAGTGAATGAATAGTGTTAATGTTCAGAATGAAAATAATAATGAATTAAAGAAAGCCATATTGATAGGAATTATTGTTTCGATTGTTGGTTCTATTGTGGTGATTTTAATACTTAGGTTTTGGTATTTGGGGTACATAAAAAAACTACTACTGGTTTGTCTGATTATAAGGCTGCTAATGTGGATTTAAATTGTGCTTATAGTCATAATACAGGTGATACTGATATATCTATTTATTCTGATTTTATTTACAATTATCAAAAAGAGTTATAAACTTGCTATTTATAATAGAATGGTTATTAAGTATCAAAATGGTTTAACAGATGATAATGTTACTGAAATGATTAACAAATTGAATTCTTTAGATTGTATAGTAGATGGTAATAATGATTTTTTTTGTGTAAGCAATCGTCTTAATTTCGATTCGTCTGGTTTTGGCTGGAGTTATATTACTGATAAGCCAAATAATACACTTACTGTTATCTTTTATAATTATTATGGTTCTGGTAAAAGAATAACTGCTAATGATAAGGAACAAATAAAAACTCATTATAAAAATGAAGGATATATTTGTGAATAGAAATAAAAACTTACTTTTGGTGAGTTTTTTCTTTTTACTTTGATTCTTATAATTGTTATAATTATTAAGAAAAGAGGAATTATATGAAAGATAATTTTTATTAAAGGCTTTTATATAAAGAAATATATCGTAATGAGATTAATGGTTATATGGTTGGTCTTTTTAAAATAAAGGATAATAATATTGACTATGATGATGATATGATACATATAACTGGAATATTACCTAGACTTAGTGAAAAAAGAATATATTTTATATGGTGAAATTGTTTATCATAATAAGTATGGAAAACAATTTAATGTTAATTTTTTGAAGTTAATATTCCTACTAAAGAAGAAGAGTTGATTGTCTTTTTATCAAGTGATTTATTTCCAATTGAGAAAAAGACTGCTAAAAAGATCGTTGATACTTTTCATGAGGATACTATTAATAAAAATACTTGAAAACAAAGATTGCCTTCAATTGATACCTAGACTTGGGGAAAATAAAATTAATAGAATATACAATGTTTTAGTGGATTATCAAAAGTACTTCTAATATTGTTATGGAACTTACTAAACTTGGTTTTGATATGAAAGATTCTTTATCTTTTCTAAATAAGTATAATAATAAAATATTAGATACTGTTAATAATAATATATATGAGCTTATTGATAGTGATGAAATGTCTTTTGTTAAGATTGATGAAATTGCTCTTGGTATGGGAATTAATGAAGATGATGAAAGAAGAATTAAGGCATTAATTATCTATATTATGAAAGAATTGTGTTTTAATAATGGAGATACTTATTTATTTTTTTGGAAGAAATATCTAATATGTTATCTAATTATGTTAGTATTAGTAATGAAAAATTTGATTATTTGATGATGAAACTTGTTAAGAATAAAAAAATTATTATTGAAGATAAGAGATATTATTTAAGAAAATTTTATGATGCTGAAAATATATTTGTGAAAGACTTTTGTTTTCTTAATGATATGAGTATTAATAGTAATATTAGTATTGATAAATATATTAATAATAAAGAAAAAGATGATAAAATTAAGTATGATGAAATACAAAAGAAGGCTATATATTCTGGAGTTAATAATAATATTACTATTATTACTGGTGGACCTGAACTGGTAAGACTACAATTGTTAAGGCAATTGTTAATATTCTCATTCATGAAAAAAATTAAAAAAAGATGATATTGCACTTCTTGCTCCAACAGGGAGAGCTAGTAAGAAAACTTATGGAAACTACTGGTATTAGTGCTAGTACTATTCATAAATATTTAGGATGGGATAAGGATACTAATACTTTTGCTACCGATGAATATTCTCCAAATGGCCAAAATATATTATTGTCGATGAAGTTAGTATGATTGATACTTTACTTATGGAAGCTTTATTTAAGGGTATTAGAAGAGATGCTAAACTTATTTTAGTAGGAGATTACTATCAATTACCTAGTGTTAGTGAAGGACAGATACTTAAAGATATTATTGATAGTGATTGTTTGCCTGTAATTAGACTTAATCAAATATATAGACAAAGTGAAGACTCATATATTCTTAACTTAGCTTATGATATTAAGAATAAAAATATTAGTGAAGATTTATTTATTAAAAAAGATGATTATTTATTTATTAGTAGTGATAATGATAATGCTGGTAGTTATATTAAAGAAGTTGTTAAAAAAGCTATTAAAAAAGGATATACTGATAGGGAAGTACAAATATTAGCTCCTATGTATAAGTCTTTAAATGGTATTGATAATCTTAATATTATGCTACAAGAATTGTTTAATCCTAGTAGTAAAAAATAAAAAAAGAAATTAAAATTAGAAATGTTACTTTTTTAGAGAACGTGATAAGGTATTACAACTTGTTAATGATCCAGATAATAATGTTTATAATGGTGATATTGGATATATTGAAGATATTATTATTTCTAAAGATAAAAAGATAATTAATCAGATTAATATTAATTATGATGGTAATATTGTTGAGTATACACCAGATAAATTTATTAATTTTAGACATGGATATGCAATTAGTATTCATAAAGCACAAGGTAGTGAATTTGATATGGTTATTATGCCTGTTGTTAATTCTTTTAAGAGAATGCTTTATAACAAACTTGTTTATACTGGTGTTACTAGAGCTAAAAAAGTCTTGTTATAGTGGGAGACTCGAATGCTTTTATTTATGGTATTAATAATGATTATGTTGATAATAGAAAAACTACTTTAAAAGATTTTATTATTAATTTTATAATGAATAGTATAATTATTGATATATGGTTAATATAATATGATTGGTATATTAAATACCAATCATATTTTAGAGAGGTGAGATTATGAAATCTAAGACAGGTATGGCTTTAATGGGATTAGGTATTGGAGTTGGGAGCGCCGCTCTATACACAAATATAAAAAAATGGTAATATGAAGAAGTTAGTTAGAAAGATGAATTCCGCTAAAACTAAAGCTATTAGTGACCTAGAAAATATGATGTAGGAAGAGAAGATTTTTCTCTTTTTCTTTTTTTATATTTTTTTGATATAATTTAGTAGGAGGATAGGTATGGGAAAAAAGAAAGAAGAGAAAGAGTAATGTTGGTACTATAATTATGATTATAGTTATAGTGTTACTTAGTTTATTTGTTTATTTACTGGCTACTAAAAGAATTGATTTTAATAATAAGAATGATGATTTAGTAGAAGATAATACTAATATAGATAATAATAAAAAAAAATAATGATAAGAATGATAAAACTATTTCTAAGGAAGAAGCAATTACTATTAGTAAAGAGAAGATGCCTGTTATGATTAGTTTGGCTAATCAAAAGAGAGGACTATATGGTTACTGTGGTGAATTTGATGAAGATGCGGACTTTTGACTATAGGTAATGATACTTATGATTTATCTTCTGAATTTAAGAGTGTTAGTGAAGTTAAAAAATATTTGGAAGAAAATATTAGTAGTGAACTTATTAATGAGTATTTTGATAATAATAAGTATCAAGAAAAAGATGGTAAATTATATTGTATGGTAGCACATAAAGGTGTTGATTTAGCTTACCTTAGAAATGAAAATATGATTAATAATGATAATACTAAATATGATGTTTTAAATTTAGGTAATGATAGTTTTGATGTGGAAGTTGTTATTTCTTATTATTCAGTAGGAGATAATACTCCTAGTAACTTACTTACTATTTCTTCTAAGATAGAGAAGATAGATGGTAAATATGTCGTTACTAAATATAGTGATAATGTTTAAATAGAATAATTAAATGAGAGTAATATCTCATTTTTTTATGTAAAAAAGAAGTAATTATTTTACTTCCATAGTATTTACTTTTTTTAGTTAATCTTGATTTTTCTCTATCAACTTTATTTTTATGAACTAAACCTTTAACTTTAGCGTTATCTAAAGCTTTAATTGCTTTCTTTTAATGATTTGTCTGCTAGTTCTTTATTTCCTGCTAATACAGCTTTGTCTGTTTCTTTAATAGCATTTTTAACAGTAGACTTTAATTGTTGATGTGCTAAAGTTGTTTTTCTTATTTGAATTATTTTTTTCTTTGCATTTTTAACATTTGCCATAAAAAATTCATCTCCTTCCAAAACTAATTATAATTTTACCAAAAAATTATAGAAAAAAGCAAATATTTTTAGTGTTTTTTTGTAAAAAATATTATTGGTGATAGATATGGGCCATGAAATTGACTTAAACAAGTATAATATTAGAACTGATTTGATACTTGAAAGTATTACTGATAATGATAATTATATTGATACTAAAACAGAGAATTACGGAAATATTTCTGTTACTAGTGTTAATATTGATGATGAAAGTAGTAAACTTATTAATAGAAAGAAGGGTAAGTATGTTACTATTTTATTTAATGATGCTACAGATAAAGAAAATTGTGATAGGATAGAGGAAATTTTTATTAAAGTGTTTAATGATTTTGTTGGTGATAATAATAATATTCTTGTTATTGGTCTTGGTAATGATAAGAGTACTCCTGATAGTTTGGGACCTAAAGTTATTGATAATTTAATTATTACTAGACATTTATTTGTACTTGGTGAAGATATTAGTAAAGGTATTAAAGAAGTAGCTGGTTTTTGTCCAGGTGTTATGGCATGTACTGGGATAGAGACTGGTGATTATATTAAGGCTGTTATTAATGAAGTTAAGCCGAATATGGTAGTAGTAGTTGATGCTCTTGCTGCTGGCAGTATGGATAGAGTTAATAAGAGTATTCAAATTACTGATACTGGTATTCATCCTGGTAGTGGTGTTGGTAATATGAGAAAAGAAATTAGTTATGATACTATGGGTATTCCTGTTATTGCTATTGGGGTTCCTACAGTAGTAGAGGCTTCTGTTATTGTATATGATACTATTAATTATTTATTCAAACATATTTTTATATTAAAGATAATCAAAGTAAAAACAAACTTATTTTTAGTAGAAGTAATTATGTAGATAAAATAAAAGATAAGGATTTAAATTTAGAAGAGAAAAGAGATATTCTTGGTATGATAGGAGAATTGTCGGATACTGATAAGAAAAGTTTAATTGAGGAGGTTCTTACATCTGTTAATTATAATTTCATTGTTACTCCTAAAGAAGTTGATTTTGTTATTGATAAACTTTCTATGATTATTGGTGAGGGTATTAATAAGTGTTTGCATGATATTTAGAAGAATCTCTTGACATAAATATTAAAATATTGTATATTATGTGTAGTGAATGTGAGATTGCTTACTCTACAGTAGTTTGCGTTTTATATTCAACTTCGTTCCTATTCTGTTTGAAGGGACGATTAAAATTTTATGACTGGTCGTGACCCGTAGGGTTGCGGCTAGTCTTTTCTTTTTAGGATAATAATTACATTTTCATTTTTCTTGACAATTATTTTATCGACCCATTTTGTCGTTTCCGAATTATATACTTTTTCTAATTGTCTTAATAAATCATTTTCTTGTATGTTACTATTTGTAATATCAAAAATAAAGTTTTGGATTGTCTCTTTTTTCTTTTGCTAGTATCTTCTATAATTCTTTTTTACCACATCCTGTTATTGATTTTAGGTCCCAGTATTCATTTCTAAATAAATAATCTGCTGTCATAATGCCATCTGGTTTATTTATTCTTGGAAGCATATATATTTTTCCTCCAAATGTTTTTTTCTAACCATATAGCAATATCTTTTTCTTTTTTTTTTTTTGAATAATCTAAAACTACATTTTTACCATCTACTTTATATTTAAATCCTTTACTATCTTTAAAATAATTTTTATCTAGTATTTTGTGACTGTTAGATTTATTGTTTTTTGCAAAATTTTTTGTTATATCTATGTAATTAACATTTTCTACTTCTTTTTTCTGTAACCATTTATTGCCTCCTTTATCATTGTCTAATTGTATATGATAATATATATTCTTGTTGATGTCAATTACTAAAGTATCAAAAAGTGTAAAGTAGTGAAGAAAATATTTTATATTTTGGATAAAATAATATATAATATACTTAGGAGATGATAGAAATGAAAATAGCAATAAATGGTTTTGGTAGAATTGGTAGATTAGTATATAGATTAATGAAAGAAGATGATTTCTTTTGATGTAGTAGCTATTAATGATTTATCTAGTAGTGAAGAGATGGCTTACTTACTTAGATATGATACTAATCATAGAACTTATGATAAAGATATTACTTTTGATAGTGAAGGTATTATTGTTGATGGTAAGAAAACTAGAGTATATAGTGAGATGGATCCTAGTAATCTTCCGTGGGGAGAACTTGGTATTGATTTAGTATTTGAATGTACTGGTAAGTTTACTAAGAAGGAAGATGCTAATAAACATATTTTGGCAGGTGCTAAGAAAGTACTTATTAGTGCTCCTGGTAAGGGTGATATGAAGACTATTGTTTATAATGTTAATGATGATATATTAACTAGTGATGATATTATTGTATCAGCGGCTTCTTGTACTACTAATTGTTTAGCACCAATTGTTAAAGTACTTGATGATAATTTTGGTATTGAAAGAGGATTTATGACTACAATTCATGCTTATACTAATGATCAAGTTACTTTAGATGTTTCTCATAAAAAAGGGATTAAAGAAAGAAGAGGTAGAGCATGTGCAATGAATATTGTGCCTACTTCTACTGGGGCTGCTATTGCAATTGGTAAAGTAATTCCAAGTTTAGATGGTAAACTTAGTGGTGGTGCTATTAGGGTACCAGTATCTGATGGTAGTTTAGTTGATTTATCTTTAGAACTTACTGAGAAAGTTACAGTAGAAGAAATTAATAGTGCATTTATAAATAATGCTAGTGAGACTTTAGTTACTACTACTGATCCAATTGTTTCTTCTGATGTTATTGGTACTACTTGTGGCGCATTAGCAGACTTATCTTTAACTAAAGTAGTAGAACATGATGGTAAACAAATGGTTAAAGTTATTTCTTGGTATGATAATGAAATGGGTTATTCTGCTCAGATGGTTAGAACTGCTAAGAAATTACTTAGTTTATAATTACTTAAGATTATTCTTAAGTTTTTTTTTTTGGAAAATATTTTAGTTAGAAAAGGATTTCACACCAATACATATTTTATAATTTTTACTTCTAGACTACAGGCTAGAAGTAACACTAAAAGACTTTTGGCTTTTAGTGAAAGGTATGGAAAATTTGTACTATTTTACTTTTCACTTATTTATATCTAGTATATATTATAGTGAGGTGTGGTATGAATACGATTTCTATTTATGAATTAAAGAAAATTAGTAGTCCTATTATTATTGATATTAGAGATAATTATTCATATAGTATTTCTCATGTTAAGAATGCTATTAATATACCTTATTATAATTTACTTAATAATTATTCTCATTATTTAAATAAGAAGAAGAGATATTATCTTTATTGTGAAGAGGGCAAACAAAGTTTAGAGATTAGTAAGAGACTTAATGCTTTTGGATATGATACTTTGAGTATTACTGGAGGTTTTATTTCTTTTAAATAGGTTATTTCATATAATTTAGTATGAGAATGTTACTAAAGAATAAGAAAAGGAAAAAAGTAAAGTTATTAATACTATTATTGTTATTTTTATATTTCTGGTATTATTTGTTATTATATTTATTAATTATTATTCTAATAAATCCAGAGATGTACTTAAAATCTTATGCTGAGGCTGAAACTAGAAACTTACTGTTTTAGTTATTAATAAGGCTATTACTAAACAGATGAGTGATTCATGGGCTGATGATATTTTTTTGATATTGTTTATAATGATAAAGGAGAAATTGTTTTAATTGATTTTAATAGTAAGAATTCTTCAAAATACTTAGTACTATGACTAGTTTAATTGAACTTAATCTTAGGGCTATTGAAGAAGGAAAGATTGATATGTTAGAACTTACCTCTTAATAGTTTAGATGCTTATGATATGGATTTGCTTGATAAAAGGTATTATTACTTATATTCCTTTTGGTATGGTTACTGGTTCTAGTCTTTTTTATATAATCTTGGTCCTAAGATTCCAGTTAAGTTATCTTTAGTGGGAGATGTTGTTACTGGATTTTCTACGGATGTTACAGAATATGGTATTAATAATGCTTTAATTAAATTAATGATTGATGTTAAAGTTGATACGAGGATTATTTTACCTATTATTAGTGAAGAAATTAATATTGATGCTAGTATTCCTATCGCTATGAAAGTTGTGCAGGGTAAAATTCCTGATTATTATATGAATGGTTTTAGTAGTAGGTCTAATATAAGTAAAAAACTGTCTATTTATTGTAAATAGATAGTTTTTTCTTTACTTATTGGATTTTATTTTATATAATAAGGGTGCAAGGTGATATAAATGAAATTAACTAAAGAAGTAGTAAAAAAATATCTAGTATTAAGGGAGAACCTAAATGGATGCTTGATTTTAGACTTAACAGATCTCTTGATGCTTTTTTAAAAGAGTAATAATCCTAATTTTGGACCTAAACTTGATATTGATTATGATAACATTACATTATTATAAACAGAGAGAGGAAAAACCTAACTGATAACTGGAATAATATCTCATGTGGAGTAAGAAACCTATTTGACGATTTAGGAGTAATATCCGCTGAAAAGAAATATCTAGATGGAATAGGGGCCCAATATGATAGCGAAGTTATTTATCATAATATGAATAAGGAGTTAAAGGAAAAAAACATAATTTTACTAGATACTGATAGTGCTCTAAGAGAACATCCAGAATTATTTAAAAAATATTTCAATACCTTAGTAAAATATAATGAAAATAAGTTCACTGCCTTAAATGGTGCTGTATGGTCAGGAGGAACATTTATCTATATTCCACCAAATACTCATCTAGATAGACCTCTTCAGAGCTACTTCAGAATTAATAGCAAGAATATGGGACAGTTTGAGAGGACACTTATTATAGTTGATGACAATAGTGACTTCATTATATAGAAGGATGTACAGCACCAACATATACAGAAGATTCTCTTCATGCCGCTGTAGTAGAAATATTTGTAGGAAAAAATAGCCAAATGCCGTTATACAACAATACAAAATTGGAGTACTGATGTCTATAATCTCAGTAACCAAAAGAGCCATTGTTGAAGAAAATGGTTTAATGGAATGGATAGATGGTAATGTCGGTTCAAAGACAAATATGAAATATCCTGCTTGTATTTTTTAAAAGGTGATTATGCGAGAGGTACTTGTATTAGTGTTGCTGCTGCTGGTAGTGGTCAGATACAAGATTCTGGTGCTAAAATGATTCATTTAGGTAAAAATACAAAGAGTAATATTATATCTAAATCTATTGCATCAGGGGGTGGTAATGCTACTTATAGAGGTACTGTTAAAATTACGAAGAATGCAATTGGCTCAAAGGCTTCAGTTAAATGTGATACTTTGATTCTTGATGATAAATCTAAGAGTGATACTATTCCTACTAATATTGTTAATAATAATAGTTCCTTTATGGAACATGAGGCAACAGTATCAAAGATTAGTGAAGATAAGTTATTTTATTTGATGAGTAGGGGACTTGATGAGGATAAGGCTAAAGAACTTATTATTATGGGATTTATATCAGCATTTAGAGAGGAATTACCAACAGAATATGCAGTAGAACTTAACAGACTACTTGCTATTAATATAGGAGATAAATAGATGAAAAAATACTAGGATTTTTATTTGTAATTGTTATTTTGGGTTTTTTGGTTATTTTGTATATGTTAATTATATTAAAAGTAAAGTACCCAAACTTAATTTAGAAGAAGAAAGTTAGTAATGCTTCTAAATATTATGTTTATGGAAATCATTTTTTAATATAGAAGGTAATATTGATATTAAAGATAAGAATTATGAAGTTTATGTCTTACTTTATATAATGGTGAGGATAAAGATATAGAAATAGATACTGATGGTGGTAAGATTAATTATATATTTCTAATCTTATTAATGATGGTTTATATTTAGATAATTTAGATATTGGTACTTATTATTTAGTACTTAAGGCTACTTATTCTAATAATGAAGATAGTGAAAAACCCATATTAAATATTATGGTATTAAGAATGATACTAAGTATAAAAAAACTGTTTATTATACTTTATCCAAATATAATAATATAATTACTATTGATTCTAATAATGAATATAATACTTTTTAGAATTTGTTGTTAAAATAGAATAATAGTAAGAATAAGAATTATGATGTTACTATTGATCCAGGTCATGGTGGTATGGATGGTGGAGGTGCTTCTGGCAATTATAAAGAAACTGATTTTACTATGGATATTAGTAAGAAAATTAAAAGTAATTTAGAGAAGGCTGGTATTATCAAAGTTAAATTAACTCATGATGAAGGTGATATTGATAAAAATCATGTTATGGATGAGTATAATAAAGGTGGTAGGGCGGTTATTCCTAATGAAGTTAAAAGTAAATATACTTTCTCTATTCATATTAATAAGAGTGGTTCTTCTAAAGTAAAGGGAATTGAATTATATACTCCTAGTGATATTAATTATGATTTAGCTAAAGATATAGTAAATAATATTACTAGTAATACTAGCTTAGGATACTCTTCAAATAGATTATATAAGAAGTTTGATGGAATTTATACTCATAACTTTACTGAGGGTGAAGTTAAGTCTGCGATTGATGGATATGATGAAAAAAATTATAAACATTATAATGTTACTACTAATTCCAATTATTTATATATGATTAGAGAAACGGGAGGCTTTATGACTGGCGCTTATGTTGATAGTAGTAATCCTGATAAGGTAGGAGTTAATCCCCTACTATGATAGTAATATTGGTAATGAATCTTACTTATTAGAACTTGGTTATATATCTAATAGTACTGATGTCAATACTTTAAAAAGAAGAGCAAGATGCTTTAGCAAAGGCTATTTCTGATTCAATTATTAAAGAAATTAATGAAAAAAATGTAAAATTTATGTAAAGTTAGTAAATTTTTAAAAGATGTTTTTGAGAAATATTTTTTAGGGAAAAAATTCTTTTTTCTGGCCGAGAAACGATGATTTTCCCCTATTTTTTATAGGGGAAAATTATGTTTTAAAAATTTGCAAATAATCTCTTTTTTGGTATAGTGATGGCGAAAGGAGGAAATTATGGTTAATCAAATAGTTTTAGTAGGAAGAATTGCTAGAGCACCTGAAACAAAGGTTACGGAAAATGGTAAGAAATATGCTACTTTAACTCTTGCAGTACCAAGAAACTATAAGAATGTTAATGGTGAATATGATACTGACTTTTTAGATTGTACTTTATGGTCTGCAGTTGCGGAATCTACTAGTGAGTATTGTGACACTGGTGACATGATTGGTGTTAAAGGTAGAGTTCAAACAAGAATTATTGAATCTCCTGATGGTGTTAAGATTATAATGAAATAGAAGCAAGTGCTTTAAAAAGAATATTATATAGAAAATTAGATGAATATATAGATGTATCCCCATATATGTCTAATACCGTTTTAGGTCGTATAAATGATGTAAAAACATAAGTAAGTTATCTGATATTATTATTTCGGAATTACCGTTAGAATACACTGATATGCTTAAATATATTAGTATTACTAATCCAATGTTTAGAATAAGAAATATAATAGAAGATTTATCCAAAGAAATAGAGACTGTAAGACTAGAAAATCAAATCGAAGATAATTTAAAAAAAACGTATGGAAGAAGAACAAAAAGAATATATGCTCAAAGAAAAAAATAAGACTAATAAAAGAAGAATTAGGGAGAAGTTGATTTAAAAAGAAGAAGATATAAATAAAATAAGAGCTAAAATGAATACCATGTCTCTTCCAGATAATATAATAAAAAGATTAAATGAAGAAATAGAAAGATATTCCTTAACAAGTCCATCATCCCCTGAAGTAACAACAATTAGAACATATATAGATTGGCTTCTATCTCTTCCATGGAATAAAGAATCAAAAGACAATACGATATCAAAAAATAGTAGAAGTACTAGATGCTACTCACTTTGGATTAGATTCTGTAAAAAAAGAATAGTAGAGTATATAGCAGTAAAGAAAAAAACCAATACTTCTAATAGTCCAATTCTTTGTTTAGTAGGTCCTCCTGGAGTAGGTAAAACATCTCTTGCAAGTTCTATAGCTAAAGCTTTAATAAAGACTTTGTCAAAGTATCATTAGGAGGTATAAATGACGAAGCAGAAATATTAGGTCATAGAAGGACATATATAGGGAGCTTCTCCAGGTAAAATAATACAACAAATGAAAAAAAATCAAAATCCAATAATCCATTATTTCTAATAGATGAAGTAGATAAACTTACTAAAGATTATAAAGGAGATCCAGCTTCTGCTTTATTAGAAATATCAGATAAAGAACAAAATTCAAAATTTTGTGATAACTATATTGAAGAAGAATTTGATTTATCTAAAGTATTATTCATTTTAACTGCAAATAATATTAGTGCTATACCAGCACCATTATTAGATAGATTAGAAATAATAGAATTATCAAGTTATACCATATATGAAAAAAATAAATATAGCTAAATATCATTTAATTCCTAATCTTCTAGAAGATTATAAAGTAAAAAATATTAAGTTTACTGATAATGCTATTGAAAAAATAATAACTTCTTATACTAAAGAAGCAGGTGCTCGTGATTTATATAGACAAATAGATGCTGTAATTAGAAAAGTAATAATAGCTAAAGAAAAGAGTACTAAAGTTATTGTTGATACAGGAGATATAGAAGCATACTTAGGACCATATAAATATAATAATTCTATGAATGATGAAAAATAATAAGACTGGTATAGTAAATGGTCTTTGCTTATACACCTTATGGAGGTACAATTCTTAAAGTTACCTGTACTTTATATCCAGGTAAAGGAAATATTACTTTAACTGGTGCTTTAGGAGATGTAATTAAAGAAAGCATATATATAGCTCTTAGTTATATAAAAGCAAATAGTGTTATGTTTAAAATAGATTAAAATTAATAAATATTTAAATACTTTTTGTATAAATGAAATGAGTAAAAGAAAATGGATTACTTTAAAAGATAGTTCTTCTTATACACAAAATGCAATGGACTTACTTGATTATCTTGGTATATCTAATTTTGATAATATTAATAAATATTATAATAAGAAAAAATATTATATAAAAAAGAAAGATGATGCTGATCTTAATAAGATATATTTATGGATTAAAAGATGTGATAGAATAATAATGGGTAAGGAGATTAGTGATTATAAAATTAGTAATTTAAATTTATTACTTAATGAACTTAAAATAATTAGAAATAATAAATTTAATGAAAAAAAATTTAACTTATTCAGTTATTTAATAAATATGGTATTTATTTAGTTATCGAGGATGCTTTACCTAGTACTAAGATTAGAGGATGTTCTATGGTAAAAGGAAATAATCATGTATATATATTACTAGATATTTTGAAGAAAAGGCTAGCTTTTTACTTTACTTTATATCATGAACTTGGTCATGTAAAAAAAGATTATAATAGACTTAAAAATAAGATTATTATTAATGATGATGATAATGAAAAGGATATAGATAATTATGCTTTAAAATGAAATGATTGATAGTAATACTTGGAATAAGATTAAAAGTTAATATTAATGATCTAGAACATATATGCAGAGAAAAAAATAATATACCTTTATGTTTTGCTTATTATAGACTTGCTTATGAAGGTATTATTTCTTATGGGAGTAAAGAATATAATGAACATAAAGAAAAAAATAAATTAGGGTTATGCTCCTAATTTATTTATTCTATAAAAGTTAATTGATGGTTTATTGAATAATCTAAAGTTTATTCTTGATTCTCCAATACCGCTTGATACATATAAGTCAGTATCGTTTACTTTATAATAGTTTTCATAATATTTTTTTACTACCATATGGTAAAAATAATTTTTTACATATGGTATATTTATTTGGCCATTGTGGGAATGACCCGCTAATACTAGGTTTACTTTTATATTTACTTAAGATTATATCAGTGTAATCTGGTTCATGAGTAAGGATTATTTTATAACTTATGTCTTCGTTATCGGTAAAGTAATTCATTACTTTATCAATATCTGATTCATTATAACTATAAGTGTCTACACCTCCAATAAAGAGTTTGTCATTATCTTTACCATAGATAATATCATAACTATTTTGTAAAAGAGTAAAGCCACTATTGGTATAGATATCTTTTAATAAATCTATATCTTTAACATGATCATGGTTACCAATGATAGCATATTTTCCATATTTTGATTTTATATTATTTAATTCTTCAATTAAATCGTCTTTATCTTTATCAGTAGTAGTAAAGTCTTTATCTATTAAATCTCCAGTAAAAATACAATATCTGGATTGATTAGATTTATTTCTTTTACTATTTGTTTTAATTTATTTTTATTGGTTACTCGTAAATAATGTAAGTCACTAAAATGAACTATTTTTATTCCATCAAATGTAGTAGCAATATCTTTAGTTTCAATAGTATATTCTTTAGTTTTTAATCCTTCGGTACCACCATATCTAGCATAAATTACTACTAGTGCTATAAGTAAGAATAATATTAATAGAAATCTTATAAATTTTTTTTCATGATAGGCCTCCTAGTGAAAGATATACTAGAACTGATAGAGCATTATGCATAGCATGAATGGTAATAGTAAAAAAGATATTATTTGTTTTATAATAAAGAGTAGCAAATACTATTCCTAATGAAGCATAAGGTATTAGATATACTAAATCTAAAGGGTATTTATATAACTTACTATATGTAAGAAACCAAATAATAAGCCACTTGTTAAAAATATAAATATATTTATTATTTATAGCATCTTTAATACTTTTTCTAAAAGTTAATTCTTCACATATAGGGGCATATATTACAGTACTAAATATCATTAATAGAGGAGATGTATCAATATAGCTTCTTACTAATTCTTCATTACCGATCCCAATACTCAAGTAGGAGCATGTATTGTTAGTAATGATAACAGAATATTATCAGTGGGATATAATGGAACCCCTAATGGCTATGACGATAAATATTTTCCTTGGGATCGTGAAGGCGATGAGTTAGAAACAAAATATTTATATGTGGTTCATGCTGAGAGAAATGCAATTTTAAATTATCGTGGAAGCAATAAAGATTTAGAAGGTGCTAAAATATATGTTGATTTATTTCCATGTAATGAATGTGCTAAAGAAATAATTCAAAGTGGTATTAAAGAAGTTTATTATTTAGAAGATAAGTATGCTAATACCAATGGTGTTATAGCATCAAAAATTATTTGATGCCTGTGGTGTTAAATATAAATGTTTAAAAAAGAAAAAAAAGATGTCTAAGTTCGACATCTTTTTTAATTTTTATCTCATATAATTAAGATGAGGTGAAAAATGAAAAAAGCATATTTAGGAATAGATATAGGTAGTATTTCTACTAAAGGAGTAGTAATAGATGAAGATAATAATATTATTGCTAGTAGTTATTTATATACAGAGGGAAATCCAATAGTAGCTAGTAAAAAAAGTAGTTAAAGAATTAAAAAATAAAACAGATACAAGTATATACAAAGTAGTAGGAGTAGGAACAACAGGGTCTGCTAGAAAATTAATAGGAACTTTATTAGGGGCTAATACTATTAAAAACGGAAAATAACAGCTCATGCAATTGGAACAACTAGTATTTATAAAGATGTTCATACTATTTTTGAAATAGGAGGACAAGATTCTAAGATAATACTATTAGATAATGGTATTGTTAGTGACTATGCTATGAATACACTTTGTGCAGCAGGTACAGGTTCATTTCTTTCTAGTCAGGCAAAAAGCTAGGTATTCCTATAGAGGAGTTTGGAAAAATTGCTTTAACTAGTAAAAATCCTACTAAAATAGCGGCACGTTGTACTGTTTTTGCTGAATCAGATCTAGTACATAAATCACAAATAGGTCATAAAAAAGAAGATATTATCGCGGGACTATGCTATGCTATTGTGAATAATTATTTAAATAATGTTGGTAAAGGTAAAAAGATTAAACCACCAATTGTATTTCAAGGCGGAGTATCGAAAAATATTGGAGTTGTTAAAGCCTTTGAAGATATAACTAAATGTGATGTTACAGTAGATGAAAATTCTCATTTAATGGGAGCTTTAGGATTAGCTATATTATCTAAGAAAGGCAAGGAGTCAGAATTTTCTTTTGATATAGAAGATATTGTATATGAAACTAAAGGTATTGAATGTCGTGGATGCTCTAATAATTGTGAAATAATAAAAGTTATCAAAGACAAACAAGTAATAGATGCTTGGGGAAATAGATGTCCTAAAGGAGAATTAGTTCACAAATAGGTATAAATATCATATATTATCATGGAGGTAATAATATGTATGATATTTATCAAATTAAATTAAATGATACTATTGAGTCTTTAGCAAATAGATATGGTACTACTATAGAAGAGTTAAGAAGATTAAATCCTAATAGTAGTTTTGGGGTAGGAAGTAATATAATAGTTCCTACTACTAAAGAATATTTTGAAGTTTATACTATTGAAAAAAGGGATAACTTATATAATATAGCTAGAAGATATAATACTGATTATAATCTATTAGCATTATTAAATGGTCTTAATGTTAATGATTATATTTATCCTAATAATACTATTTTAGTACCTAAAAAAGATGTAAAATATTATTTTACTAAGAAAGATGATACTATAGCTTCTGTAAATAAATTATTAAATGCTAATATAAATAAATTGTTAAGAGAAAATAATAATATTTATTTATCCGAAGGACAACTAATAGTTTATAAAGACTAACTATAAGTGTCTTTTTTTTTTTTTTATCCTCTTAAGCCTGTAGTCTTAAGAGGTAAATTAAAAACCAAAAATTTGGCTTTTAGTCTTTAATTTTAAATATTTAATTATTGATAAATATATTTTTAGTTTATTGTTATAATTTAATTATATTACTTTTAAAGCTAATAGTATATTAACTTTTTTAAAGATTATATTAATTATAAAGGTAGTATGGAGATTATATCTAGTGATTATATTAATGTATGGATATTTATATCTTCAATTTTTAATAATTGGTATATCAATAATTATATTCTTTTTTAATGAGATATAAAAAGAAGCCTAAATTATTTTATGTTATTACTTCAATAGTTAGTGTTATATCAATGATATTAGGCTTTGATATTAAGAAATTTAATTTTAATAAGGATTTACAAGATCTTAATCTTAGTAAAGAAGATAGCGAAGAGATTGAAATTAGTACTAATTTATCTTCTGATAAAATACTTACTACTGGTAGAAGAGGTATTAGAGAACTTAAATATTATTATGCAGAGAATAAGTTTTTTATAAATATTATATTAGGTGTAGTAGCAGTTATTCTTATACTTATATTTCCATTTAATAAATTTGTTATTCATGGTACGTTAAGTGAAAAACAAATGTTATCTACAAGATATTTTTAATTTTAAAGTTATTGATTCTTATGTATCTGATAGAAATAGAATAAGTAGAGATAATGCTTATGTTATTGTTAAGTTTAGTACTAAAGGTAAGATTAGTAAATATAATTTTAAATTAGATAATTTTGTTTTAAAAAGTAAAAATAATGATTATATTCCTAGTCTTAAATATTATTATTACTTTGATGATATTGGTACAGGATATAAAAGAGAAGAACTTGCTACGAATAAATATAATGAATATATTTTTGTATATAATATTAATAGTGAAGATAAGAATAGTAAATTTACTTTAAATTATTTAGGTGATGATAGTAAAATAAGACTTACTCAAGTGTTTTGGAATAAGTCTTATTTTTATTTATTTTGTATTATGAAAGATTATATCCATGAATAAATTATAATATATATTGGTAATTTATTTGGTATATTAAGAAAAATAAGTAATTTTATAATTAATTTTGTAGACTTTTGTTATAAATTGTTATAAAATAATATTAACAAGGAGATAACTAATTATAAGGAAGGTAAACAAAATGGTTGGTAAAAGAGTAAGAGAACTGAGAATAAAAAGAGGTTTATCGCAACAAGATTTAGGATTAGCTATTGGTGTTACTAAAGTATCAGTATGTGGTTATGAGAATGGGACTAGAATTCCTAATTTAGAAAAAAACTTATTAAATTAGCGGAAGTTCTTGAAACTACTACTGATTACTTACTTGGAAGGGAAGTTCCGGTATGGGACGATGCAAACAGATCTTATGTTGGATCAGTCTCCTACGACGATGTTAGTTTTATTACAGAACTTAGACATTATCCTGGACTTTATAATAAGATCATGAAAGATGTTAGAAGGTCTGCTAGTATTATTAATAAAAAGTTTAATTAATGAAAGAAGGAATATATATTATGTTAGATGTTAAAGATTTATATAAAGAGAGTTATATTGGTAAAAGAAATTACTGTTAGTGGTTGGATTAAAAAGTCATAGAAAGCAAGCTCATTTTGGATTTATAGACTTATCTGATGGTACTTGTTTTAAAAATTTACAAGTTGTATATGATGATAAATTAAAAAAAAATTTGATGATATTACCAAACTTAAATTAGGTAGTGCTATTACTGTTACTGGTAAGTTAGTTGAATCTCCTAAAGAAGGTCAAGATTTTGAACTTGTACTTTCATCATTTGTATTAGAAGGTGATTGTCCTGATGATTATCCTCTTCAAGCAAAAAGGTAGACCAACAAGAGAATTTTTAAGGGATATTGCTTATTTAAGACCTAGAACTAATTTATTTAATGCTGTATTTAGAGTTAGAAGTGTGGCAGCTTATGCTATTCATAAATATTTCCAAGATAATGGTTATGTATATTTTCATGCACCTTTAATTACTTCTTCTGACTGTGAAGGAGCAGGAGAAATGTTCCAAGTTACTACTTTGGATTTAAACAAAGTAGCAGAAACTGGTAAAGTTGATTATGATAAAGACTTCTTTGGCAAGATGGCTTCTCTTACAGTATCTGGTCAATTGGAAGGTGAAACTTTTGCTATGGCTTATAAAAAAGATTTATACTTTTGGTCCTACTTTTAGGGCAGAAAATTCTAATACTAAAACTCATGCTTCGGAATTTTGGATGATTGAACCGGAGATTGCCTTCTGCGACTTAAATATGGATATGGATATTATGGAAGATATGCTTAAGTATGTTGTTAAGTATGTTTTAGATAATTGTCCTAATGAAATGGAATTTTTTGATAAATTTGTAGAAAAAGGTTTAATTGAAAAACTTACTAAATTAATTAATAGTCATTTTGTTAGAATTGATCATAAAGATGTTATTAAAATTCTTAAAGAAGCTGATGTTAAATGGGAATTTGAACCTGAATATGGTGAAGATATTGCTAAAGAACATGAAAAAATATATTACTGAATATTTTGATGGACCAGTATTTATTAAAAATTGGCCTAAAGATATCAAAGCTTTCTATATGAAACTTAATGATGATAATGAAACAGTAGCCGCTGTTGACCTTGAAGTACCTGGTGCTGGTGAACTTATGGGCGGAAGTCAAAGAGAAGAGAAACTTGATGTTCTACTTAAGAGAATGGAAGAACTTGGCATGGAAAAAGAAGGTATGGAATGGTACTTAAATCTTCGTAAATTTGGTGGCTGCTACCACAGTGGATTTGGTATGGGATTTGAAAGACTTCTTATTTATCTAACTGGTGTTGATAATATTAGAGATGTTATTCCTTATCCTAGAACTCCTGGTAATTGTGAATATTAATTAGAGGCATAAAATGAATAAAAAGGAAGTTGAACTTACTAAGTACTTTGATAATATGTGTATTATTTTTAATACTAAAAAAGTTATGTTTAGTGAGTGGGAAAAGTATTTTAAAAAGTTAAAAGAAACAATAATTAATGGAGTTACAGATATTGATTATCCTAAGTATGTTGAAGCTTTAAAGAGTTGCCTTGTATATTGTGAAGATTATGGCGATATGTATAAGTATCGTAAAGATATGGCTAATCTTAAGACTTTTCTTAGATACTTTGAAGTATAACTTAAATGGTTATACTTTTTTCTTATATATATTTCTTTTTGGTTAATACTATTACTAGAAAGGAGTGTGTATTTATGAAGAAAGTTTTATTACTTATTGCAGTAGTAGCGGTTTTATCGGGATGTGGAACTAATGATAAACTTACTTGTACTTATGATAATACAGTAGGTGATGTTACTTCTAAGACTGAATATGTTATTGAATATAGAAATAATAATATTAAAAAAATAAAGGCTACTTATGATTATAAAAGTAATCATGTTGATGGAGTAGGTACTGGTACTGATGGAACTACTAATGATAAAGATGATAATAAAGATAATGATGGTATACTAGGTGGTACTGTTGGTAGTGTTTTTAGATGATGTTGTTGATGGTATTACTGATGGTATCATTGATATTTCTGGTATTAAGACAAGACACGATAGTAAGTTTGGTACTTATACTAATATTAAAGGTTTTACTAGTGATGTTAATGTTAATGATGATACTAATTATAAAGTTATTTATACTTATGATTTAAATACTTTATCAGATAATGATATTAATAATCTTGGTATTAATAGAGACTTAAATACTTTTAAGACTACTCTTACTAATAATCGTGGTTTAACTTGTAAATAGTTAATGCTTATATATAATATGTATGGTTGATACTTAAGTTAAGACTAGTTAGGTTTAACTTAACCTCTATAGACTATAGGCTATAGAGGCATACGAAAAAAATATTACTTCTCTTTCTAGAGAGTTTTTTCTTCGCTAGGGAGGTTGTTATTTGAGCTAAATTGTGATAAAATTATAACTAGTAAATATGATAGAAGAGAAAGAAGGAATATTATGGGTTATAAAACAATGGATGCTAATGAAGCTGTTAGTAGAGTTAGTTATAAATTTACTGAAATAGCTGGTATTTATCCGATTACGCCAGCGTCTCCTATGGCGGAGAAAGTTGATGTTTTAGCAAGTATGGGAGAAATTAATTTCTGGGGTAATAAAGTTAAGGTAATTGAAATGGAATCTGAGAAAAGGAGCTATTGTTACTGTTCATGGTGCACTACAAGCAGGAGTACTTGCTACTACTTATACTGCTAGTCAAGGATTACTTTTAATGATTCCTAGTATATATAAAATGGCTGGAGAAATGCTTCCGGGAGTTATTCATGTAGCTGCTAGAAGTTTATCTACGCATAGTCTTAGTATTTTTTGGTGATCATCAAGATATATATGCAGTTAGACAAACTGGTGCTTGTATGCTTTCATCTTCTTCAGTGGAAGAAGCTTATCATATGGCTATGGTTAGTCATTTAGCTAGTATTAAGTCTTCACTTCCTTTTATTAACTTTTTTGATGGCTTTAGAACTAGTCATGAAATTGATAAAGTAAAAGAAATTGATCTTAGTAAATTAGAAACTTTAATTGATAAGAAGGCTCTTAGAAAGTTTAGAGATAATGGTATGATAAGTGGAGCTACTACTAGAGGAACTGCTGAGAATGAGGATGTTTATTTTCAGCATACGGAATCAAGAAATGGTTATTATACTAAAGCTATAGATAATGTTATTTATTATATGGATAAGATTAATAAAATATGTAAGACTGATTATAAACCATTTAATTATTATGGCGATAAGTCGGCGAATGAAGTTATTATTGCTATGGGGTCAGTATGTGAATGTATCAAAGAAGTAGTAGATGACCTTAATAAGAAGGGTAAGAAAGTAGGCTTAGTTACTGTTCATTTATATAGACCATTTAGTAATAAAAATTTATCTTCAATTATTCCTTCTAGTGTTAAGAAAAAACAGTACTAGATAGAACTAAAGAAGCTGGTAGTAGTGGAGAACCTTTATATTTAGATGTTGTTAATGCTTTAAAAGATAGAGATATTAAAATTATTGGTGGTAGATACGGATTATCTTCTAAGAATACAACACCCGCAATGATTAAAAGAGTGTATATGATAATTTAAAGTGGTGATATGAAGAGTAACAATTTTACTATTGGTATTAATGATGATGTTACTAATTTAAGTTTAGATATTGATAATAGTTATAGACTTGATAATAATAATTATGAAATGCTTATATATGGATATGGTTCTGATGGTATGGTATCTACTTCAAAAGATATTCTTAGAATTATTGGGGATAATACTAAAAAAGTATGTTCAAGGTTATTTTCAATATGATTCTAAGAAGAGTGGTGGTGTTACTAGAAGTCATATTAGAATAGGAGATACTTCTATTAGGAGTAGTTATTATGTTGATAATCCTAATTTTATTGTAGTATCTAAAGATTCTTATATGTATAAGTATGATATTCTTGATAATATTAGAGATGGTGGTACACTTTTTTTGAACACTAATTTAAGTAGTGATGATTTAATTAGAAGTTTACCTAATAAAGTTAAATATTTACTTGCTCTTAAAAAAATGTTAATGTTTATACAATAGATGCTTATAAAGTAGCAGGTGAAATGGGTCTTAAGAATAAGATTAATACTTCAATGGAAGTTTGTATTTTTAAGATTATGGATATTTATAATATTAATAAGGTTATTAGTATTATGAAGGATAATATTAAGAGTAGATTTAGTAGTAAAGGTAAAAAAGATTATTGATATTAATAATAAAGTAGTTGATAATTCTCTTAAGTATTTGAAAAAATTAGTATTGATAGTTCTTGGGCAAAATTAGAATATAGTGATAATAAGAAATTAAACTTTAATGAAACAATTAATTTACTTAAGGGAGATACACTTCCTGTTAGTAGTTTCTTAGATGTATCTAATGGTGTCTTTGAAGGTGGTACTACTAAGAATGAAAAAGAGAAATATTGCTGAGTCGATTCCTAACTGGATACCTGAAAATTGTTCTGAATGTAATAAATGTGCTTTTGCTTGTCCTCATGGTGTTATTAGACCTTTTCTTACTTGATAAGGATGATAAAAAGATAGAGTCTATTCCTTCAATTATGCCTAAAGATGTTAATTTTGCTATTGGTATTAATTATGAAGAATGTACAGGGTGTGGATTATGCGCGGTTACTTGTCCTGGTAAGATGGGTAAGAAGGCACTAGAAATGGTACCTAATAAGAGACATGATAAAGAATTTGATTATTTAATTAAGAATAATATTAATGATAAGTATGATAGTAATATTTTAACTAGTAGAAATGTTAGTTTTAAAACTCCTAAATTTGAATATTCTGGAGCATGTGCAGGATGGGAGAAACTCCTTATTTAACTAATTTAACTAGAGTATTTAATGATAACTTGGTCATTGCTAATGCTACTGGCTGCTCATCTATATATGGTGGTAGTACTCTAGTTTTCCATATAGTATACCTTGGGCCAGTTCACTATTTGAAGATAATACTGAATATGGTTATGGTATTCTAAATGGTATTAATATGAAGAGAGATAAGATTAAGAAATACATGAAGGAGTATCCTAGAAATAAGGTATTTAAAAAATGGCTTAATAATATGAATAATTATGATATCTGTAAAGAAGTAAAAGAAAACATTGATTATAAAAAACATCCATATTTAAATGATATGAAAGATTATATAGTTCCTAAATCTATGTGGATAGTAGGTGGAGATGGATTTGCCTATGATATTGGATATGATGGTATAGATCATGTTTTATCAAAGAATGATAATATTAATATTATGGTACTAGATACAGAAGTATATTCAAATACTGGTGGTCAAGCTTCAAAGAGTTCTAATTATGGAGCTACAGCATCATTTGCTTCAAGTGGCAAGAATAATTATAAAAAGATTTGGCTAGAATTGCTATGTGTTATCCACATGTCTATGTAGCTACTACTAATATTGGATATAATAACGAGCAATATCTTAAGGCTTTAAAAGAAGCTAGTAGTTATGATGGACCATCAATTATAATATGTTATAGTCCTTGTATTGAACATGGTATTAAGAGTGGCATGGAACACTCACAATCTAATGCTTATTTGGCTACAGAGTGTGGTTACTTTATTACTTTTAGATATAATCCTAGTACAGGTAAGTTAATACTTGATTCTAAAAATCCTGATTTTAATAAATATGAAGATTACTTAATGACAGAGAATAGATTTGCTAATTTAAAGAATGTTAATAGTGATAACGCTAATATGATCCTTGAAGAACAGAAAAAAGTGGGCGATGAATAGATTTAATTATTATAAAAGAATAAGTGAGGAGTAGTTATGGAAGAAGTAGAAATTATGATAGATGGTAAAAAGTAAAGACGATTAGTAAACTATCTAAAGAAGAAATTGATGATAATAGTATGAGATTATTTTTAGATGATACTGTAGAATTAGATGACTTAGTAAAGGAAATTAAAAAAGATGAGTAAGATTGAAGAGAGAGAATTATTTTTTGAACATATAAAGAAAATTTATATGCAAAATCCTGACTTTGAAGTAACTCCTGATACTATTTATAATGAACTTAGTTTATTTAATGTTCAAAATGGTAAGAAAATGAGAATTAGTAATGATAATTTAATAAATATTCAAGCCCAATTAAGCAATGATTTTAGAAAGAAAGATAAGATTAAATGTTTTAGTAATGGCTATTTCTTTGCTATTGAGAATAGGGGTAGTTATGATGATAAAACTTTTTATGATAAAATGAATACTTCTATTAAATTATATATTACTTGTGATATAAAGAATTTATATAATGTTACTAGTTTAGTATTTAATTATATGATAGATGAAAATATTATTACTCAGAGTAAAATAGCTAAAGAGATGCGTAATGATGTTTTAGTAGTTAGAGTAAGTACTATGGAAGAAGCAGAAAAGGTAAGTAAGTTTGTTAATTCATTAGACTATAATTCTTTAGTTAGTTATAATCCATATATACTTAGTAATGGTAAAGTCGGAATGACATATGATGGTACTCTATCTTATAATAAAACTTTATCATTACTTATGAATAGTTATTTTAATACTAAGAAAAACAGTAATTCTTTAGATAAGAGTACGATGGAAGATTTTGTTAATTTTATTAAAAGAGAAGTATTACTTTGTATTAATGATTCAGAATATTTACATGATAACTATAATATTGATTATAAAAAAGAAGGGGATTTTATAAAGATTGCTGAAATGAATATAATAATATTATAAGAGCTCTAGACAAAGATAGAAAAACCTTAATTGAAGAAAATCAAGCTTTAAAAAATGAAGTAAGAAATCTAAAATCAAGCATTGAAGCCGCTAAAATAGGCGACAAAGAAATAACCAATGTGGATCTATTAAGAAGAGTATCACAATTAGAAAAAATAATATTAGGAAAATCACAACAATAATTATCTGGGTAAATGCTGCACTATGTGTAGAGGAAAGTCCACGCTTACACTGTCTGTGATGATAGTAGTGTTTGTGCTTAGGGAAAAAATAACCTAAGGCAGGTAACTGACGGCTTTTACTTTTATCTAAAGGTAACCATGATAAAGTAGATATAAAAAGTGCCACAGAGACGAGTCTAATTAGAAATAATTAGAATGAAACGAGGTAAACCCCACAAGCGAGAAACCCAAATTTTGGTAGGGGAATCTTCTAAGAAGAATTGAATTCAAGGAAGAATGACATTGTCATAGATAAATGTTTACCGCCTAGAAATAGGTACAGAACATGGCTTATAAGATTAATTATTTATATTAAGGAGTAATATGAAAAAATATAGGACTTAAATTAAAAGAAAAAAGGGAAGAAAATGGTCTATCTATTGAAGAGGTAGCGGAAGATTTAAAATGCGTCCATCCCAAATAACAAGTATTGAAGAGGGAAAAAAGGATGATTTTAAAGATATCTTTTATTTAAAATATTTCATTAGAGATTATGCAAAATATTTAGGATTAGATAGCGAAAAAATAATAGATGAATTTAATGAGTATCTTATTTGATGAAACATCAAAAATACCTATAGACATCATAGAACAAGCTAAAAAAGAGAAAAAGAAGACACTGAAGAATTATCATCTCCATATACAAAGAAAGAAAAAAAAATAAAATTAAAATACCAAAAATAATAATTGGATTATTTATACTAATAATACTAATTATAGTAGGATACATTAGTAAGTAACTATAAAGGCAATGACTTTAGTGATAAAAACATTACATATAGTATAAGGAGATAAAAATGAATAAAAAGCAAATAAAATAACAATAACAAGAATAATTATGTCTATGATAATAATATTATTATTGTTGTTTCCATTCGATGAGGTGGGATTAGAATTTCCTACATATCTAGTTGGTGGCAAAATATTAGTAGACTTAAAATATATAATAGTGGGCATTCTATTTATAATAGCATCACTTACTGACTTTTTAGATGGCTATGTAGCTAGAAAATATAATCTAGTAACTGATTTTGGTAAAATGATTGATGCTATAAGTGATAAATTATTAACAAATTCAGTATTAATAATATTAGCCTGCAATGGAAAAATAAGCACTATCGTTGCAGTAGTAATAGTAATGCGTGATATAGTTGTAGATTCAATAAAAATGGTAATAGGAAACCAAGGCGCTGCCGTAGCGGCAATAGGCCTAGCCAAAGTAAAAACTGCTACTCTAATGGTTGGTATCATTTTAACACTATTTAGTAATTTACCATTTGAATTAATATCACTAAGAATATCAGACTTCTTATTGGCTATAGCGGCAGTATTATCTATAATATCAGCAGCAAAATATTATATAATGGCAAAGCCATATTTACAGAATAAATAGTATTCAAAATACTATTTATTTTTTATTTTTAACAAAAAACACGAACAAATGTACTTTTTTGGTGTTGACATTTAAAAAAAAACTATAATATAATTATAATGTAATTAAAGAAAGTACAAGAAAGGAGAGAAAAAATATGGCAAAAAAAGTAGAAACAGATTCAGCTTTAGAACAAGTATTAGCAGACATAGAAAAGCAATTTGGAAAAGGGGCAATTATGAAACTAGGAGAGCAGGAACATACAGAAGTAAAAGTATGTTCTAGTGGTTCATTAAGTCTAGATATAGCATTAGGAGTAGGAGGATATCCCAAAGGGAAGAATAATAGAAATATATGGGCCCGAATCTTCAGGTAAGACAACATTCGCATTACATGCAATTGCTGAAGTACAAAAGCAAGGAGGAAGAGCAGCATTCATAGATGCTGAGCATTCACTAGATCCAGTATATGCACATAATTTAGAGTAAATACTGATGAATTATTATTATCACAGCCAGATACAGGAGAGCAAGCTTTAGAAATTTGTGATGCTCTAGTAAAGAGTGAAGCTGTTTCAATAATAGTAATCGATTCCGTAGCGGCTTTAGTACCTCAAGCAGAAATTGATGGTGAGATGGGGGACTCACATGTTGGACTTCAAGCAAGACTTATGAGTCAAGCTTTAAGAAAATTATCTGGTTCTATAAATAAGACTAATACTATTGTTATCTTTATTAATCAGCTAAGAGAAAAAAGTAGGTATCATGTTTGGTAATCCTGAGACTACTCCTGGTGGTAAAGCTTTAAAGTATTATGCTTCAGTTAGACTTGATATTAGAAGGGGAGAACAAATTAAAACTGGTTCTGATGTTATTGGAAATAAAACTACTGTTAAAGTTGTAAAAATAAAGTAGCTCCACCATTTAAGACTGCTGTTGTAGAAATAATGTATGGTGAAGGAGTATCTAAAGAAGGAGAATTACTTGATTTGGCTTCAGAAATTGGCGTTGTTGAAAAAAGTGGTGCTTGGTATGCTTATAAAGGTAATAAGATAGGTCAAGGAAAAGAAAATGCCAAATTATATCTAAAAGAAAATCCAAAAATAACTGCTGAAATAGAAGAAAAGTAAGAGAACATTATAATATATCATCAGATAAAAAAAAAGAAAGTAGAAAAAAATCAAAAAAAGAAACAAAGGAATAAAGATAATGCATATTCCTTTTTTTTTTTAACATATGTTAAATATATATGAGGGTGATTTTTTGAAAAAATGTTTAGTAGTATATAATCCTAATTCTGGTAAGTATAATAAAGAAAAGTTACTTTACCAAAGATAAATACTTAATGAATATGATTATGTAGTTGATATAAAAAAAAACTAAATATAAGGAGATGCCACTAGTATTGTAGCTAAATATCCATCTTGTGATTTGTTAATTTCCATTGGTGGAGATGGTACTTTTAATGAGGTTATGACGGGTAATTTTATGAGAAAAGATAGATTGACATTTTATGTCATTTGCCTTCAGGGGACTACGAATGATGTTGGTGCTATGTGGGGATATGGTAAAAATATTAATTAGTAATTTAAAATTAGCTTTAGATGGAGAAGTAAAAAGAATAGATGTATGTACAATAAATAATAGACCATTTGTCTATACTGCTGGCTTTGGTAAATTTATGAATATTCCATATGAAACTCCAAGAGAACTAAAAAAAGAATGGACATTTAGCATATATTAAGAAGGGCTAGCTAAAAAGATTTTTTTAGAAAAGTAAAATATATGATGTAACATTATGAAATAGATGGAGAAAAATATAGAGGATTATTCTCCTTTGCCATTATTAAATGACTTTTTATATTTTAATGCTAATAGAGTAGCGGGTATTAATAATTTTTATAAAGATATTAAAGTTATTCATCATAATGCCTAAACGAACATTACAATATAGTCTGCTTTATAAGTCCTTGCTAATCCTCACAGACAAAGAATTAGAAGAACCTGTCGCTACCTATAGGTTAGGCATAAGCAACAGATCGTTTTTATAGCTGTTTCCAGTTATATTTAATTTATCCCACTAACGTAGAGAAATACGTCTTGCTAATTAAACACTCATATTTCCGTCGAAGCCAAAAGCGACCCCATTACATAAATATTTTAACATTCATACATTTATTTGTCAAATTTTTTAAATAAAAATGATTGTAATATTGAGAAAATTAATGTATAATTACATTAGAATAAATGAGGTGTTTTTAACGTGGATACAAATACAAATAATAATAATTATTTTGAAAATATTATGATACTACTACTAATAAATATACTTTTCAGACTAAGGAGATGCTAATAATACTGTTGATTTTACTTTTTAGCTGAGGATACTAATATTATTGGTGAAGTAATTTTTAAGATACCTAAAATTGATATATTCAGAGTATACTTGCTACTAAAGGTGGACTTATTATCGTTGTTTTAATTCCATGTTTAGCAATACTATCTTATGATATTGTTAAATTAGGTAAAAATGTTAAAAATAAAGTTGTTAAGAAAAAGAGTGAAGTATCAATTGTAAGAAGGTGAAATTATGATTAGAAATAATAAATTCTTTGTTAAAAAATATGACGAAGATGAAAATAAAATAACTTTAGAAGAAGAAAGAAAATATCATAGTCCTTTTGTTCTTTTTCTTATTAAGAATGGAAGACTTTTTACTTGCTATTTCCCTTCTTTTATCGGTATCAGTATTTATTATTGCTATTACTTTGATATTTGGTAATATGAAAGAATCTTCTATTGTTATGTATGAACAAAATGGTGTAGTTGTTTCTTTTGATGGAGATGATAATAGTATTGTAAATGGTACTCCTATTACTAAGGAATATGCTGAAAAAGTTTTTGATAGTAATTTAATACAAGATAATAATTTAAGAGGTGTTGTTATTAAATTAAAAAGAGGTTTCTATTAAAGATAAAAATAAAGGTAAGGTTAAGGGTGTTATTACTTTTTATTCTGATAGGACTGCTATTGTAAAAATATGATGATGGTAGTTATAAAAAGAATATATTCAGTTAATGGTAATTATGGTATAACTGAAAGTGGAGTAATTGATTCTAAGGCTATTACTAATGATTTAAGTGGTGAATATAAGAAAAATGATAAATATAATATTAATCTTATTTATTTATCTGATGGTAGTGTTATAGTTATAAAAGATAAAGTTGAATTATTTGTTAGAAATAGTGATATTACAAGTAATGATGATGAATTCTTTACTACTTTAAGTGGTGTTAGTACTCCCATATCAAAAAGATGGAAATAAATATACATATTCAGATGGTACTATAAAAGAAAAAGATTATATAATTGTTGATGATATTAAGTATGCTAAAGTTGATGAAAAGAAAACTAAAGATAATATTAAAATTATATATTATGATAATGGATATGCTGAAATTATTTATAATAATCTTAATGTTATGGTAAAAAATAGTGAACATATTAGATATAATGATAATATTTTTGAGATTATTGATAATGATAAGAAAGATGTTATTGAAATTAAAGATATTATGGATATTAAAGATATTAAATTAGAAAAATAAGAATAATACTGTGTCTAATTATATGATAGTACTTGAAGAGAGTAATAATATGATAAGTATAAAATTAGTAAAAATTACCTAGTAAATATATTAATTATAATATATATGTTAATGGTAAGATTATTAATAATGTTCTTGATAAGAA
>VOFC01004847.1_pt1 | contig 47291 bp, 73 predicted proteins | sample 5384161 | NCBI WGS metagenome assembly VOFC01 (sample SAMN12384722, study PRJNA508395) | human gut metagenome | isolation source: healthy gut B | host: Homo sapiens | reverse complement strand
TCTCAGGCTGAAGCTGTAATAGACTAATAAATTCTAAAACAGAGAAAAAGAAATGATAATTGGCTCAAAAGACACTTAGAAGGAAAGCTTATCGAAAAGAAAATAAAAAGATATACAAGGTGAAATTTTTAAATTTAATCCCATGAATATAAAGCTTCCATTGATTATCCTGAAATATGACATGAAGAAACTACAAATAAAAATAAATGATGATACATTAAATATAGCGTAGAAGAAAATCATCTCTTTTAAATTTAATACTTGGAGAAAATAGGGCAATAGTTAGTGATATAGAAGGAACAACAAGAGATACTATTGAAGAATACATAAATATAAAAAAGGCATTCCATTAAAAAATTGTGGACACAGCTGGAATAAGAAAAACAAATGACGAGGTTGAAAAAATAGGCGTAGAAAGAAGTATAAACAATATAAGTAATGCTGAACTAATACTGCTCTATTTGACGATTCTCGTACGTTTGATGACCAAGACCAAAAAATATTAGATTTAATAGAAGGAAAAAGACAATTATATTAATAAACAAAATCGACCTTGGAAAAATTTAATTAAGGAAAATGAAAAGTTAAAAAAAAATTAAAAAAATAATATAATTGAATTTTCTACAATCAATGAAACTGGATTAGATAAGTTAAGGAAGAGAAAGTCTAGAAACACATATGCCGGTTGATATTACGGCAATTTGTTTAAAAGACATATTAGAAAGACTTAGCAGAAATAACAGGCGAAAATGTTTCTGAAGATATTATTAATGAAATATTTAAGAAGTTTTGCCTTGGAAAATAAGGAAAATTACTATTAAATATTATGTAAACATAACAAAAACTTAAAGGATGTTTCATGAAAACTGGACAGAAAAACGGCTACTAAGTACAAAGTGCCTTGAATAAGATTTAAGATAAGTTTTCACGAGAACAATGATACAATGAAAGTTAAAGTGAAGGAGTTGGAAAAGATGAAATATGATGCAGGAGAATATGATATAGCAGTAGTTGAGCAGGACATGCTGGTTGTGAAGCAAAGACTTGCCGCTGCAAGAATGGGAATGAAAACATTATTGTTTTCTATAAGTTTGGAGGCTGTGGCAAATATGCCGTGTAATCCACATATAGGAGGAAGCTCAAAGGACATTTAGTGGTGAAATGGGAAAAAATATTGATAAAACATTTGTACAAATAAAATGTTGAATACATCTAAAGGACCAGCTGTATATTCGTTAAGAGCACAAGCTGATAGAAAAAAATATCAAATGGAAATGAAACATACTCTAGAAAGACAATCCAATTTATATCTAAAACAAGCTGAAATAGTAGATATAGGTGTTGAAAACAATAAAATAACAAGTATAGAGACTAATGTTGGAGCAGTATATAAGGTAAAAGAAATAATTTTATGTACTGGTACATATTTAAGAGGAAAAGATTTTTATAGGAGAGAACTCATTTGAAGGTGGTCCTGATGGCGTTTTCCCTGCAAATAAACTATCTAAAGTTCTTGAAAAATTAAATATTAAACTTTTAAGGTTTAAAACAGGTACTCCAGCAAGAGTAAATAAGAATTCTATTGATTTTTCTAAGATGGAGAGACAAAATGGAGACAAGAATATAGAGTTATTCTCTCTAGAAGATAAAATAGACCCTGAAATAGAACAATTACCATGTTATTTGACTTATACGAATGATAAAACACATCAAATTATTAGAGATAATCTAAGCCGTTCACCTCTTTATGGTGGTGAAATAAAGGGAACAGGGCCAAGATATTGCCCTTCTATCGAAGATAAAGTAGTAAGATTTGCTGATAAGGAAAGACATCAAGTATTTATAGAGCCTCTTGGAAGAGATACAGATGAAATGTATGTGCAAGGGAATGAGCTCTTCTTTGCCAGAAGACGTACAAATAGCGATGTATAGGACTTTGCCAGGATTAGAACATGTTGAATTTACAAGACCAGCATATGCAATTGAATATGACTGTATAGATCCTTCTACATTAAAATTGTCTCTAGAATACAAAGATATAGATGGATTATTCTTAGCGGGACAAGTAAATGGTACTTCGGGATATGAAGAGGCAAAGAAGACAGGGAATTATTGCTGGAATTAATGCTGCAAGAAAATTGCAAGGAAAAGAACCCGTTATTTTGGATAGATCTCAAGCATATATTGGAGTTTTGATAGATGATATAGTAACAAAAGGTACAAATGAGCCTTACAGAATGATGACTTCTAGAGCAGAATACAGGCTTTTATTAAGACAAGACAATGCGGATTTGAGATTAATGGATATAGGACACGAGAACGGATTAATATCAGATGCAAGATATGAAGGATTTTTAAAAAAAAAAGAACATATTTTTAATGAAATTAAGAGATTAAAGGCTACAACTGTTAAACCAACTGAAAAAAGTAAACGAAATTTTATCCAAATATGGTTCTTCAAACATAAAAATAGGAGTAAAATTAGCTGATTTATTAAAAAGAACAGAAATAAAGTACGAATATCTTGAAGAAATAGACAAAAATATGCCAAATTTAACAAAAGAAGAGAGAAAATGAAGTGGAAATTCAAGTAAAATATGAAGGGTATATTAGACTAGAAGAAGAACAAGTAGCAAAATTTAAAAAATTAGAAAATAAAAAACTTCCTAAAGAGATAGATTATTCAGAATTAAGTGGATTAAGGATAGAAGCAAGACAAAAATTGAATAAAATAAAACCTGAATCAGTGGGGCAAGCCTCTAGAATATCAGGCGTTTCACCAGCTGATATATCTGTATTACTAATATATTTAGAACAGTTAAAAAGGAGATAAATAATGAATTTTTATGAGTTTGAAAAACTTTTTAAAGAAAAAAGAAAAAGGAAATTAACATTAATATTCCAGATGAAAAGGTAGAATGAATGTGCTTGTGGGAATATTTATTGCCATTTGTTAAAATTGGTGGAATTTGTATTTGTATGAAAGGACCAAAGGCTGATGAAGAATTAAAAAGAAGCTAAAAGAGCTATAAAACTTCTTGGAGGAGAGATTATAAAACAGGAAAAATTAAAATTAGATAATGAAAAAATGGAAAGAAACTTGATTATTATAAAGAAAGTTTCAACAACAGCAAAAAAGTATCCAAGAAAGCCTGGAATGCCTGCAAAGCAACCTCTTTAAAACTTAAAACGATACGATAGAAAACTAAAAAAATTAGATTTTTTTATTGACATATTAGTAATATTAATATATTATTAGTATGTCATTTTTTTACACATAGGAGGGATAAAATTGGGAAAAATAATATCAATAGCTAACCAAAAAGGTGGCGTTGGAAAAACAACCACAGCAATTAATATGAGTACAATTTTAGCTAAAAGAGGAAAGAAAGTTTTATTTATTGATGCTGACCCACAAGGCAACGGGTACCAGTGGTTTGGGGAGTAAATAAAGAACAAAAAAGTTCTCTATATATGATGTACTAATAGAGGATATAGAAGTAGAAAATACATTACAAAAGACACAAGTAAAAAATTTGGATTTATGTCCATCAAATATGAATTTAGCAGGAGCAGAAGTTCAGCTTGTGTCAATGGAAGATAGAGAGTATAGATTAAAGACAAAATTAAATAATATAAAAGATAAATACGATTTTATAATAATAGATTGTCCACCATCTTTAGGTCTTATTACTTTAAACGCATTTACAGCATCAAATAGTGTATTGATACCTGTACAATGTGAATATTATGCGCTTGAGGGATTAGGACAACTGTTGAATACAGTAGAATTAGTAAGAAAACATATGAACAAAGATTTTAAAGTAGAAGGTGCCTTATTAACAATGTATGATGCAAGAACAAACCTATCAAACCAGGTTGTTAAGGAAGTAAAAAGATATTTTGAAGACAAGGTATATAAAAATGTAATTCCAAGAAATGTAAAACTTAGCGAGGCTCCAAGCTATGGAATGCCAATAACTTTGTATGATCCAAGATCTAAGGGAGCAAAGAGTTACGAAAAAAATTTACAAGAGAATTTCTGAAGATTAATGAAGAAGAACAAAAAAGTTGCAAAGCATATGAAGAAAGGAGAATAGAATATGGCAAAAACAAACTGGTCTAGGAAGAGGATTAGATGCGTTATTTAGTGATACTATTAAAGAACCTGAAATTGAAGAAGTAACAGGGAGATAGTACAAAATATTAAAATTACTAAAATTGAACCAGATAAAGAACAACCTAGAAAAAAGATTTGATGAAGAAAAGCTAGACGAACTAGCTAATTCAATAAAGCAATATGGTGTTATACAACCAATTATTGTTACATTAAAAGATGACTATTATCAAATAATTGCAGGAGAAAGAATGATGGAGAGCAGCAAAAAAAGGTTGGCTTACTTGAAATTCCTTGCTTAGTTAGAACGAAAACAGAACAAGAAAATAGAGAAATTGCACTTATTGAAAATATTCAAAGAGAAAACCTAAATCCAATAGAAAAAGCTAAAGGATTAAGAAGATTATTAGATGATTATGGGCTAACGCAACAAGAACTTGCAGATAAGCTAGGAATGAGCAGAAGTGGATTGACTAATAATGTAAGAATTTTGAATTTGGATCCAAGAGTAATTGACTTAGTTGTTGAACATAATTTTAGTGAAAGACAATGTAGAGAGTTATTAAAGGTACAAGATCCAGAAAAACAATATAAATTAGCTTTTAGGAGTTATTGAATATGGCGATAAATATGATGAATTAGAGAGAAAAATAAATAATGATAAGAACTTACCAAAAAGGATAAAGAAAAATCTCTAAAATATCAGGCTATATATAGAGACATAGAAAATTCATTCCAAGGCTTTTTGGCACGAAAGTTAAATTAGAGGCTGGAAAAAGAAAAGGAAAGATAGTTATTGAGTATAACTCAAATGATGACTTAGAAAGGATCCTGGGCTTAATTAAATAGGAATTTATTTAATGTTATTATTTTAATAATAAATATAGCATTGATTGCTATTTATGTATTAAACTCAATTAAACTTACAAAATTAAGAAAAAATTATTCTGATTTTATGACAAAACTCGGTAAAGGGAACAATATAAATGAAATGTTGCAGGAATATGTTAAGAGTGTTGATGAGATAAAAAAAGAAAATAATGAAATAGAGAGATATTGTCAAAAAACTCGATACAGATTCCAAGAATTATCTAAAAAATATTGGATTAGTAAGGTATAATGCATATAAAGATACTGGTAGCAATTTAAGTTTTGCTCTGGCAATTTTAAATGAGCATAATACCGGAATTGTATTAAACGGAATATATGGAAGAGATACATCAAACATATATGCAAAACCTGTAGTAGAAGGAAATTGTGAATATGCTTTGTCAAAAGAAGAAAAAAAGAAGCTTTAGATAAGGCTATTAAATAAGAAAAAATCCACTAATCATGAGGTAAACTAATGAAATTCATGGTTAGTGGAATACTTTTTCAATTAACAATTTTGAAAAATGACATGATTTTACTTGCAATATACTAATAAATAGAGTATAATATAATTATGTTAATTAAGCAGATATGTAGAATCTACAATATGATTCTACACAAAACAAAGGAGAAATTTATGTATTATTTTAAACTAACCCAAAAAACATGCATTCTTGATGATGGAATTTTAATTGCCTGGTTTAGAAATAATTTTGATTTAATAGGAGAAAGACAAGTTAGATATATGTTGTCTAATAATCGGAAGAAATTAATTTTAATTGGAAATATAATGGTAGATGTCCAGTGTTTTGGCGGTAATCTAGGAGATTTTTTATATGTAGTAAATGAGTATAGATCAATAGCTAGAGAGGAAATGCCATATCTTTTGCAGGCGCTTATGGAGGTAGACAAGTTTTTACAGATATAAATTCTATAAAATGTCTGGGAAAAGAGGCTTATAAATTAGCTAGTTTGCTAGAGGAAAATGAAACTCAGCGAGTAATATTAACACAAAGTAATGAAATGCTAGAAATAACACTATGTCAAAAAAGTGGTGCTTGGAATAGCGAAAGTATCTACTGTGTTGCAACAACCGAGTTTCATAAAGTAGCAGAAATGCGAGGAAAAGGTAAAATTTTTTATAAGTGAAGAAAAAAGCTTGTATATTGATTAGAAGAAATTTTGGAATTCGAGAGGAAGAAACACTAAAAAAAAAATTAAAAAAGTTTTCAAGGCAAAATAACACCTCAAGTTTATGCATGTCAAGATGAAGAAAGAAAAAAAAAGTAGTAACAATAGAGCTAGAAGAAAGCAAGTTGATGCAGTTGCACAGGGTTTGAAGAATACGGAAATACATATTATGAATTGAGAGTTTATTAAAAAAAAAGTAAAATAGCGAGTATGAGTTTAACATTAAAAAATAATAGAACGTATCTGTAATTATGGAAATAAATTAATGAAACTCATGATTAGTGGAATAATTTTTTAATAATTGCAAAAATTATAAATATATTGTTGACAAATAAGATAATTTTATGGTATTATATAACTTGTCACGAGATGATATGGAGAGGTGGTCGAGTTGGTTTATGGCACCAGTCTTGAAAATTGGCGTAGGTTTGTAGCCTACCGTGGGTTCGAATCCCACCCTCTCCGCCATTTTTTTATATTAAATATGTAAATGGAGCAGTACCCAAGAGGCTGAAGGGGGCAGTTTGCTAAACTGCTAGGGTTCGTTAAGGGCCGCGGAGGTTCAAATCCTCTCTGTTCCGCCAAAGAATATCAAGAGTAATCTTGGTATTTTTTTTGTAAATAAATAAAAACCACGGAAAATCGTGGTTTTTATAATCTATCTCTTTTTTATTCGTATATCATCACCAAAGAAATAACATATATTATAACTTCCTATAAGTCTAGAAATAATTCTTTCACCATATGTGGAAGCTAGATTATCTAAACTCAGATTTGTTGATATAATTGTTTTTGTTGCTTTATTATTTTGATTTAATAATCTAGTATTTATTAATGTAAATAGTTCTGAAAATTTCATATTATTTAAACTTTCAGTACCTAAGTCATCTATTACAAGTAGATCAACTGATAAAAGATTTTTTAATACATTAAAATTAGATGATTTTCCTAGTTTGTAATCTATAATTGAGTCTAGCATAATAGGAGCTGTTTGATAAAGTACAGTTTTATTTCTTTCTAACATTTCATTAGCAATACAATTTGACATGAATGTTTTTCCTAATCCAGTATTACCAATAAATAATAGATTTTTTTTTTTAGGATTCAAAATTATCTATAAATTTATCACAGATTTTTTTTTATAATTTTAATATTTTCTTTAGGAGATATTGACGAGTTGTATTTTTTCTTTATTTATCTCATCAGAATAACAATCTAAAGAAAAATCCTCGAAACTATATCTCATAATTACACCGATTATAACATCTTTTAAAATGATTTACAATAAGTATAAAAGGCTTTAATTTTTAAAGTTTATTAAACAAGTAGAGCTTGTAGGAAAAAATAAATTTAAGTAAATAGAAGAGTGTTGAAAATATATTTTCATTATTAATTTCAATTATACTTAGTAGTAATATTGGCAATGTAAATATTATAAATAAGAATGTCTTTATTGTTAAATTTAAAAATAGTAAATTAATTAAGCAATATACAAAGAAATCCCATAATAAATTAAAAAAAATAAAGAAGAATAACTTATTATGCCTAAAAATTTGCTATGTATGTTATAATTTCGTGGAAAAATAAAAATCATGAAAAATCCTTTCATTTAAATAAATTTTTAAAGTTCAAAAATATTATAATTTAAATCTGTGGAAATACCTCCCAAAAGTTCTTTAATGTATGAATTAGATTTTGTAAGTATAAATACGGTACTAATATATGAAATTTGAGAGAACATACATTAACTATGGAACTATTTATAAAAACAGTTTTATCTAGTAGTGAATATATAGATAAATCTAATGAAGAAAAAAAAGCATAGAAAATATCTTGAATTAAATCAATTGCTAAAATAAATGCATAAGAGAATAGCGAACTCCTAATAATTTTTTTCCTGTTCGTATTCTTTCCTCATCACCAAAACTGAATTTTTTTCATAAATATTCCAGTTCCAACAGCCACAGCTGCTGCTGGTGTGGCAAGTTTTATTAGCCATTTTTCAATTTTTTTGAAATGCGGAATCCAGTTTTGATATAAGTTTTGGATCGGCTGCAAAAACATTGTTAGAATAAAAAATTAATATAATTAAAATGATAAAAAAGTAAATAAAATTTTTTTTTGAACATAATACCTCCTTAAATTATTTGAAATATGGTAACATCTTTAGTTTAGTTGGTGGAAGGATTTTTTTTGCCATCAGATATAAATGATAGACATTCGAATGTGTTTAGATTTTGAGAAAGAAATTGGTATCGAATTCATAATCGTGTTGTGTATAGGTATTTATACTTTCTGAAATATTGGAATTTTTTGATTGTAATGAACGCATGATAAAGTTGTAAGATGTCTCCTTTGCACTTTCTGATATGGTTTTTGAAGTTTTTTCTACATCGATTTTTCCGTAATTGTTTTTGAGCATCTTCAATGGTGAACATGTCGTCAGATCTAAACCATAATTTATTTACTAGGTTCTGTACAATTACTTCGACAGAATACTTGTTATTTAATGCATTCAAAAGTGATGTGTAACTTTGAGTGGAAACAATATTTATACATTTTGATTCCCTACTTTGTGAGAAAAAAATTAGCATCTGTAGCTGATACATATTCGCTGTATTCATCTGAAATAAAGGCAACTGGGTGAATGTTTGTGCTGTTTGTTGTGAGCCTACGGAGTACTTCGGTTTGAAAATCTAGTTTTAGATATGTAGCAATAATTTTAGAAAGATTTTTGTACTCATTTATGTTCATATTTAAAATTACAATTTTGCCTGATTCTATAATACTTTGAAAACCTGGAAAATTATTTCCAGATTTTTCAGGACAGAATGTTTTTAAAACATCAGAATCTGATACAAAACATGAGGTTATTCTAGTTATTTCAGATTTTAAAATATTAAATGTCCTAGAGTCTAAAGAATAAAATTCTTTTTTCAAAAAAGTTCAGTGCAGATAATAAATCATAACTCTGATCGGAATTAAATTTGTGTTTTAAAAATTTATTTCTAAGTGTGTTTATTTTTTCAGAATAATAATCATGATTTGTAATTAAATTATGAATTTCTTTAAAAAGTTACATATCCATTGTTATATAGTCTACATAGCTTTATTGCTTCGGCCAGAACGGTTTCGGATTTATCTATCCAGTAGGATTCGGTGTTATTTGGAGAAAATAATAGTAATATTGTTTTCAATCTATTTGCTAAAACAGTTGGTTTTAAAGCAATATTATCAAGTGGATTATAATTAAATTCTCCAGATATTTGAATTGGTATTATATCTTTTTCACGATTATAGAGTTTTGCATAATTTTCAACTTGGTAAATATAATTTCCTTTTACATCAAGTATTAGCATTCCTAGCTTTTCATGTAGGTTAGATGATTTATAAGCTATTAATTGCCTTGTAATAGGATACATTGCACTACTTGTTTTACCAGAGCCGATAGCTCCTGTTATTAACATATTTTGATATAACCCTTTTTTCAGAAATACTAACTATTTCGTTTGAAGATAAATCTTGTCCTAAATCTATGTGTAAACTATTATCATGCAATGTCTTCTTTTTTATTATGTCATAGAAAAATGAAATTTCAAAATATGAAAACAGTAAAGATAATATAAATGTAAAAACAAATTTTAAAATATAAATTTTTTAATCGCCTCTTTTCTGATTGTTTTTTATTTTTAGAATAGAACCTTGCTTTGAATTGAAAAAAATAAAGAAAACAAGAATAAATGTAATAAAGTACAATAAATGCGTTAAATATAAGCAATACAAAGAAAATATAAATTTTTAAGAAAATCACATCCTTCCAATTTTACCATAATACTATAAAATTTTGGATTTGTCTATACTTTTGAATAAAAATATGATAAAATATTAAAATAATTAAGAGAATATTTTTTAGGAGGAAAATCATGAAAATAGAAAAAAATACAAAAAATAGGAGAAATTGTAGAAAAAGCTCCAGAAAAGGTTGATATATTATTATATCAAACTCAGGAAACTCTGTTTGATATTCGTTCTATTTGGCCCCTTGGTCAAGCGGTTAAGACATCGCCCTTTCACGGCGGGGACATGGGTTCGATTCCCGTAGGGGTCACCAATTAAATATAATGCCACTTTAGCTCAGCTGGTAGAGCAACTGACTTGTGGGATAGATAAATATTCATTATTTATTTTGAACTATCTTGCACCTTTATAAGGAAACTTATAAAGTGGACATCGCTAATTCGGGGAAGACTAAGTATTTTATATGTTAATCCCGAGCTAGAGAAGAAATTCTTGAGTGTAGAGACTTTATACGATGTACCTAAAACTAAACAAGTCATGGTAAAGAGAAAGTCCAGACTACAAACACATATTGTGTGGCAAGCGGATGTATTAGCAATGATTTCATATGTTATTGAAAAATATCATAGAATTGATGTACTAATTAATAATGCTGGAATATCGCAAGAAAGATTATTTACTGATATTACTGATGAAGAATGGAATGAGATAATTGATGTGAACCTGAATTCGGTTTATTATTGTACAAAAGCAGTTATTCCTTATATGATACAAAGAAAGTCTGGGTGTATAATTAATATATCATCTATATGGGGAGTAACAGGAGGATCTTGCGAAGTTGGTTATTCTACATCTAAAGCAGCTATAATTGATTTTCTAAGGCGTTAGCAAAAGAAATGGGACCATCTAATATTAGAATTAATTGCATAGCTCCAGGAATAATTGATACAGATATGAATAAAAATTTAAATGAAAACGACATAGAAGCTATTAAAGAGGAAATTCCACTAAACAGAATAGGAGTATCAACAGATATTGCAAAATGCGCTAAATGGTTAATTGAAGATAACTATACAACAGGACAGGTTATAAATATTAATGGCGGGTGGTATATTTAAAAAAGAGACTGTAAAAAATTAAAATCTTTATTAATAAAGCATATTTAAATTAAAAAATGAGATTTGAGCTAAAAATTTTAACTCAAATCTCATTTTTCTGTGGTACTTTTTTACAGCACCATTTTAGTTTTCTGATTGTCTTTTTTTATAATTTCCTGATATTAATTTTGGAAAATAATGAATCATCTTATATATTGCAAGTCTTATTTTTTTACTCCAAATATAAGATTTTCTAAGTCTTCTTGGCGCATCTAATTCTGTCTTAGTCATTTCTACGTCTGAAATATTATCCCAGTTAATTCCATAGCCATAGTGAAGGTAAACGTTCAAAATAATATTAAATTAGAAATTAATTATGATGAAAAATTATTAGATTCAAAAATAGATTCTATTAAAATGCAAATCTTCCAGGATTAGTTCAAGAATATAATTATTATGTTGAGGATAATAATTTAATTATAATTAAAAAAGGAAAAGATGGAATAATAATTGATAAAGAAAAATTAAAAAAAAAATAAATAATGAAATAAATAATTTAAACTCAGATACAATAAATATCGAGCTTCCAATTATTAATAAAAAGCAGATGGAATTAATTTGAAAAAAATTCATGATGAAATATATAAACAGGCGCAAGATGCATATATTACACAAAATCCTTTAACAGTACATCAAATGTAAATGGAGTAGATTTTGCAATATCTATTGAAGAGGCAGAAGAATTATTAAAGGAAGAAAAAGAGGAATATATAATTCCTTTGAAAATTACAGTTGCAGAAAAACTGTAAGTGATTTAGGAGAAGATGCTTTTCAAATACATTAGGAAATTTTACAACGAGATATGATGCAAGTAATAAAATAGAAGTAATAATATTTATTTAGCTTCAGAAAAAATAAATGGAACTATAATAATGCCAGGAGAGACTTTCTCATATAACCAGGTTGTAGGAAAAAGAACAATAGATGCAGGCTATAAGGAAGCAGGTGCATATGCTGGAGGAAAGGTAATTCAGGAAATTGGTGGAGGCATTTGTCAAGTATCATCTACTTTATATAATGCGGTATTATATGCTGATTTGGAGATTGTAGAAAGAAGTAATCATTATTTTGAAACATCATATGTGACGGCTGGAAGAGATGCAACGGTATCGTGGGGAACAGTTGATTTTAAATCTAAAAACAATAGAACGTATCCAATAAAAATTGAAGCAGTTGCGAAAAATGGTATTAATAAAATATCAATATTAGGAATAAAAAGAGGAAAAAGAATATGAAATTGTGATACAGTCAAAGTTACTTCAATAATTGAACAGGAGATAAAATATGAAAATGACTATTCTATACCATATGGAGAAGAAGAAGTTGAACAACAAGGTCACAATGGTTGTACTAGCAAAAACATATATTTTAAAAAAATTTAAAATAATTATCATTAATATATTTTAAAAATAAAAAAATTTAAATAAAATTAATAAAAAAAATTTAAATTAAACAATTAATTATAAATAAAAAATTAATTAAATAAAAAACAAAAGCGGTAAAAATAAAATAATTAACTTTGAATTATAAAAATTAAAAATTAAAAATTTAAGAAGTAAAAATAAAAAATAATTTAAATTCGAGATTATTTTGATAATTTTATAAAAAATAAAACCACATTTTAAAATAAAAATAAGTATAAATTATGGTGTAATTTTTTATTTTTAAATAACAAAAGTTAAGAAAAAAGTATAAGTGACAAAGGTGAACATAAAAAAGAAAAAGTGAAATTGAAATGATTAACTTTGATGTTATAAAATTGAAAATTAAAGAGAGTAGACATAATACAAAACAAGAAGATTTCATGGAAACATAATAAAAATATAAGATAGCAGGTCTATTTTAAAATTGTAAATTAATGGCAAAATAAATAGCACAAATTAGATAAGAAAATATGTTATTCAAAATATATAAAAGTTTTAAGTATGCCTTTTATGAAATATTTTATTTATGAATAATATTATCTTTTATTTATAAAATGATAAAATAAATTAATAATAAAATTAAAATTAAAAAGTTAAGAATAAAAAATAATTTAATAATATTATTTGTAGATTTAAAATTAATTTTTTATTAATGATTTTTTATAAGTTTTTAGTATTAATTTAAATTCTTAATAAAATAATTTTAAATATTTATTTTAAAAAAAATGAAATATATTTCTGCTTAAACCAGAATTTTTTCTGAAGAAAACAGTAATGGATGGAATGAAGGCTGCAAAAATTAAAGAAGAAAAAAATTTGCAGAACTAGATGGTTGGAATGCTGAATCTGATGCAGCTATTTTATTAAATGATGTTGGAATTGATGCAGAGAAACATTATAAATATATGAGAGAACTTGAAGCAAAGGAAAAGGTTAAAGTCCTTTTGGCACAGGCTTTATTTGGCAATCCAGATATTTTATTATTGGACGAGCCAACAAATGATTTGGATTTGAAAACAATAAATTGGTTAGAGGAATTTTTAATTAATTTTGAAAATACCGTAATTGTTGTTTCACATGATAGATATTTTTTAAATAAAGTTTGTACAAATATTGCAGATGTTGATTATGGTAAGATAAAGGTGTTCCCTGGAAATTATGATTTCTGGTATGAGTCTAGTCAATTATTGCAAAAACAAATGAGAGAGCAGAATAAGAAGAAAGAAGAGAAAATAAAGGAATTACAAGCATTTATTGCAAGGTTTAGTGCTAATGCTTCTAAGTCTAAACAAGCTACTTCAAGAAAAAATCATTGGAAAAAATTCAATTAGATGAGATTGTACCATCTAATAGAAAATATCCTTATATAGATTTTAAACCAGATAGAATGCCAGGAAATGAAATTTTACAAGTTAAAAATATTTCTAAAACAGTCAATGGAGAAAAGATTTTAAATAATGTGTCCTTCACTGTAAAGCCAAATGATATTGCTATTGTGGCAGATAACGAAAATGCTAAAACTGTTCTTTTCCAAATAATTGCTGGTGAGATGGAACCTGATGAAGGCAAAATTATATGGGGAACTACGATTACAAATAAGTATTTTCCAAAAGATAATAATTATTTATTCCAAAGTGATTTGTCTATAACTGATTGGCTTAGACAGTATTCTAAAGACCCAGATGAAACTTATGTAAGAAGCTTTTTAGGAAGAATGTTATTTTCTGGAGAAGAGGCTTTAAAGGCTGTAAATGTATTGTCTGGAGGAGAGAAGGTTAGATGTGTTCTTGCTAAGATGATGCTTTCTGGAGCAAATTTCTTAATCATGGATGAGCCAACTAACCACTTGGATATGGAGAGCATTACAGCTTTGAATGATGGAATGGTTAAATTCCCTGGAAATATGATATTTACATCTCATGACCATCAATTGATGCAAACTGTTGCAAATAGAATTATTGATATAAAAGAAAATGAAGTTATAGATAGAGAAGTATCATATGATGAATACCTAGGTATTGAATAAAAAATTATAAAATTTTGATATACAATTTTATTAAATAAAAAAAAAAGTTAATTTATTTAAATTTGAAATAGTATTGATAAAAAGAGTCTTTATTGAATAGCAATTTAGATTCTTTTTTATTGTTCGCTTTAATTTTAGAAAATATTGTGATATATTAAGGAAAACTTGATGAGGAAAGAGGTAGAATAATGGATAAAATATCGGAAATTATAGCAGATGAATTGGGTGTAAAAAGAGCCAAGTTGATAGTACCATAAAATTGATTGATGATGGAAATACTATTCCATTTATTGCGAGATACAGAAAGGAAGCAACAGGAGGTCTTTCGGACGAGCAGTTAAGAAATCTTGGAGAGAGACTTACATATTTAAGAAATTTAGAGGAGAGAAAGCAAGAGGTTATAAAATCTATTGATTCACAAGGAAAACTTACTGATGAAATTGTGAAGAATTTGGAACAAAGCAAGACTCTTGCGGATGTAGAAGATATTTATAGACCTTATAAGCAAAAAAGAAGAGAACCAGAGCTACTATTGCCAAGGAAAAAGGTTTGGAAGAACTTGCAAAAATAATATTGGCACAAGATTCTAGTGTAGATATTGACGAAGTTGCAAAGAGTTTTATTAATGAAGAAAAAGGTGTAAATGCTGAAGAAGATGCCAGGAGTGGAGCATTAGATATTATTGCAGAGGCCATTTCGGATGAGCCAAAATATAGAAAACAAATTAAACAAATTTGTTACAGAGATGGAATTATAACAACAAAAGCAGCTAAACCAGAGGAAAAATCGAGTTATGAAATGTATTATGATTTTGCAGAAAAGGTTAACAGAATTCCAAGCCATAGAATATTGGCAATTAATAGAGGCGAAAAAGAAGAGTTTTTGAAAGTAAAAATAGAAAAGCCTACTGAAAAAATATTGGAATTAATTGAAAATGATATAATTAAGGATAGAAATAGCAAATATGTAAATTTATTGACGGCTTGTGTTGAAGATAGTTTTTCAAGGTTAATTGAGCCATCAATAGATAGAGAAATTAGGTCAGATTTAACGGAAAAGGCCGAAGAGCAAGCAATAAAGGTTTTTGGAAAAAATGCCAAACAATTATTGCTAACTAGTCCGATAAAAGGTAAAACAGTTATTGGATTTGATCCAGCCTACAGAACTGGTTGTAAGATTGCTGTAATTGATGAAACGGGTAAAGTTCTTGATACTACAACAGTATATCCAACAGAGCCACAGAATGATGTTGAAGGAGCTAAAAAAGAATTAACAAAATTAATTGCAAAATACAATGTAGATATGTTTGCAATTGGAAATGGAACGGCCTCAAGGGAATCAGAGCAATTTGTATCTGATTTAATTGCTGAGATTAAAGAAAAATATAATAAAGAATTGGTTTACGTAATTGTATCTGAGGCAGGCGCTTCTGTATATTCTGCATCAAAACTTGCAACAGAAGAATATCCAGATATTAATGTTTCTCTAAGAGGAGCAATCTCAATTGCCCGTAGACTTCAGGACCCATTGGCAGAGCTTGTAAAGATAGACCCTAAGGCCATTGGTGTTGGACAATATCAACATGATGTAAATCAGAAGAATTTAGTGCAGAGTTTAACTGGTGTTGTAGAAGATGCTGTAAATAGCGTAGGCGTAGACATAAATACAGGTACACCATCACTTTTAGCATATGTATCTGGAATTAACAATGGTATTGCTAAGAATATTGTGAAAATATAGGGAAGAGAATGGAAAGTTAAAAAAGAAAGAAAAGAGCTTTTAAAAGTTCCAAAGCTTGGAAAGGTTGCATATGAGCAATGTGCAGGTTTCATAAGAGTTCCAGATGGAAAAAATCCATTAGAAATTACAGGAGTTCACCCAGAGAGTTACAGTGTTGCAGAAAATTTATTAAGTAAGATTGGTTATAAAGTAAATGACTTAACAAATAAAGAAAAATTTGTAAAGATTAAGTCTGAGCTTGCTGAATTAAATAACAGTAAAAATATTAAAGAACTAGCAGCAGAGTTAAATGTTGGTGAACCAACTTTGCAAGATATTATAAATGAATTGATGAAACCGGGAAGAGATCCAAGAGAAGAGATGCCTAAGCCTATTTTAAGGGCAGATGTACTTAAGTTTGAAGATTTAAGAGATGGCATGATTTTAACTGGAACCGTAAGGAATGTAACTGATTTTGGAGCTTTTGTAGATGTTGGAGTAAAGCATGATGGATTAGTACATATTTCAGAAATGAGTGAAAATTATGTAAAAAACCCTTCTGATGTCGTATCTGTTGGTGATGTAGTAAAAGTACAAGTAATTGGAATAGACCAAGAAAGACAAAAAGTAAAATTAAGTAAAAAATAAAGATGTATTAGGGTATGAATAATATTAAAAATAAAAGCTTCAATAGACTGAAGCTTTTTAACATAATTAATGTTTATTTGTATTTTTCTTGTATTTCACGTATTAAGTCAAAATCGTTATCCATTATATCAAGGAAAACTTTTGATATGTTTGGATCAAACTGCGTACCAGAACATCTTTCTATTTCTGCTCTAACTACATCTATAGGCAATGAATCTCTATAAGATCTTTTTGAAGTCATAGCATCAAAAGTGTCGGCAACTGCAGCAATTCTAGCTACATAAGGAATATCCTCTCCAACCAATTGACTAGGGTAGCCACGTCCATCATAGCGTTCGTGATGATGTTTTACAATAGGCAATATATCTGTGAAAATTGCTGCATCATCTAGCATATGAACACCAATCATAGGATGATTTTTTATTTGAGAATATTCTTCATCACTTAATTTTGATTCTTTTAAAAGAATACTATCTGGTATTCCTATTTTACCAATATCATGGAATAAGCCACCAATTTTTAAAATATGAAGTGTTTTCTCATCTAAACCTAATTTTTTTCCAATTAAGACAGAATATTCAGAAACCCTATCAGAATGTCCTCTTGTATAAGGATCTTTTGCTTCAACAGTTTGACGCAGTATTCCAATTGTATCTAGATAAGCTCTCTCAAGTTCTTCGTTTTTATCGTGTAATTGTTCATTTATAGTTTTTATTGTATTCATTTGTTCAATTGATTTTATTCCTGATTCAATCAATAATAATAATTGATCAAATTTATCACTTTTTTCACAATATCCTTGAATCTCCAACCTTTTAATTGTTTCAAGAGGTGGAGCTAAATCTTTATGTCCAGTAAGCAATAAGATATATAAATCTTTATTAAATTTTCGTATTTCTTCTACAACTTCATCACCGTGAATTGGGTCCATCATAAAGTCAAGAATCATCATATCAAAATGCTCATTACGCACACGTTCAATAGCTTCCAATGGATTTGTTAAACCAGTGAAATCATAACCTGAACGTTTTAAAAAAATAGATAGTGAGTCAACGATACCTTGTTCGTCATCTACAACGATAATTTTGTAACCATTTGGCTCTGCTGTTATCATGTTTTTTTCTCATAATAGATACCTCAAAAATAAAATTACTGATGCTATTATAATAATAAAAAAAAAAAATGCAACAAAATACGAAAAATAGTTCATAAGTTCCGAACATTTTATTAAAATTAAATAATCATATAATTAACATATACTAAGCAATAAAAAAAAGTAATATATATTTTTTTATAAAAACTTCAACATGTCGCTCTTGGTCGGAGCTCCTTCGGACTCCTCAAAGGGCGAGCTCGGTTTTGTTTTTCAAAATATAATATATTACTTTATAAGTTTGTGAATCTAGAAATTTGATGAAGTTTATTTTAAAGGAAGTATTATGTTGAATGTCGTTCCTTTATTTACTTCTGTTTCAAAGGTTATGTCTCCATTAAAATGGCCTTTTATTGTTGAGTAAGACATAAACATTCCAAGTCCAGTACCATTTTTTCCCTTTAGTAGTTATCATTGATTTAAATAATTTGTTCTGAACTTCTTTCGTCACACCACAGCCGTGATCGGCAACAGATATAATAATATTGTTTTCATCCGTATTTACAGATAAATCTATTGTATCATCCTTTTTACCATTATAAGACTGTATAGCGTTTGTTATAAGGTTATTTACAACCTGAACTAGACTGTTAACATCGCCATGTAAGGAAGTAGTAGAAGGAATGTTTATTTGAGTATTTAATGTTAATGATGCATTTCTAATTTCGTGTTTCATTAAAATTGTAACTCTTTTTATCATTTCATCAATTGTAAATACATCAGATTCATTTTCTGATAGATTTACAGCCTGGCCCTTAACTGCTGTGATTATGTCTGACATGTAAGATGTGTATGAATGGATTTTGTTATCCAATCTCTCATATCATTAGCTATAGCATGGTGGTCATCATTTGTAACATCTGGGTCACCAATAGATTCATCATACTCATTTATTAAGTCTGTTAATCCTTCAGTTGCACCAGATATAGACATGATAGGAGTTTTTAAGTTATGTGAAATTCCTCCAATTAATTGTCCAAGAGAAGCTAAACGTTCTTTTTTTCCATAAGAGTATCTTGGTTGTTCTTGATTGTTTGAACATATTGATTTTGCTGAGTCTGTATATGATTAAAGGCAGAGACCAAATCTCCAATTTCATCATTTGATATAACAGGTAGTTTGTTTACTAAAGTATCATCTTTTGAAGTTATCTTTTTAAATCCATCCACAATTTGTAACAAATCATTAGAAATAGATTTCCCAAATAGGACGAGTACAACTGTTGCAAGTACTAGAAGCGAAATGAATACTATTATTAAGTAATGAAGTGTTATAACAGATTCTACATTAAATAAAACACCAACATAAATTGTTCCAGCTTCAGTTTTTAATTTTAGAGTGCTTCCTTGAGCATCTATTCCGTAGCTATCATAAGTTCTACCATTATATTTATCAGATATTTGAATTGTATATTGTTTTACAAATTCACTAACTTTAGGGCCTTTAATTGTTGTCAAACTATTATTGTTATTAATTACAAATATAGAGTGTTTATTTGTATCATATAATTCTATAGAGTATATAATATTTTTTATTTCATCAAGAGAGTATTCTTTATTTGTATCAAATGATGTATGTAATATTTTAGAATAGACATTATAATAAATGTCTTCAATTTCTCTAACAGAACCGGAATAACTAATTAGAGCTGTTATCAGAATACACATCACAACAAGAGGAATTGTTTGCAATATTATTTTTTTTCCATAGATCTACCCTATAACCCAAATTGCCATCTGAAGAATATGTTTTTGAAAGTATATCAGCATATATATTTTTTTGCAAATATGAATGAACATACTGATAATATCAATAAAGCTGAAATTACTAAAACGAGTATCTTTATTATCATTATTGGCTGATGACTTCCTGTTGCAAAAAGGAGAGCGGCAGTTATACAAGGTGGTATTAAAAGTTCTAATAGGAATACTATATATGGTAAGTTAAAACATTTTTTTTCTGACTTTTTTTATTAAGTTTAGATCAGAATATTTTTTTTTTTCATCAGGCAATTTATACCATTTATCAATATCTCGTAATAGGAATTTTGATAGTAAATATAAAGCTATAAATACAACTAGCGAAATTAGTATAAATTGCTGATAGTATGCTATGAATGACATTTCTACATCAAAAGGTGTGTTAATGGATTCAGGACCATAATTTAATATTGTTGGTAACAAAAGACTTACAATAATCAAAAAAGACTAATGCAATAGAATAATATCTAAATGTTATCCTTAAACTAGGTGTGTTAAATATTTCTTCTTTTTATTTTTCTAAACATATTTTTTTTCCTTTCTTATAAGTGTTATTTGATAAAGCCTACTTTTTTTTCATGTAGTTAACAATTTTGTAAATATATTCATCAGTTATTGCTGGCCAATCAAAACCCAACATATGTAAATAGTTTATAGTAAATTCTGATTTTATATTAACTGAAAAGTTGTAATTTAAACTTAATTGATTATCAGCATCTACTGAAAAATCGTTTACAATATAGTCTAAAGCTGAGTAGCTGTTTGTTGTTGCTATAGAGTGAAGTAAATTATTAAATTCTTCCTTTGATAAAATGTCAATATTGAAACCTGACATTCTAAATATTTCAACTAAACTCTCAACACGCATTAAATTTTGGTTATATAAATTGAATACTTTATTATCACAAATAGAATTCTTTGCTAATGTAACGATAGCTTTAGCACAAGAATCTACAGGAGTAAATTCTATTTTATTATCTAGCATATTAGCTGATACTGCACCTAACATAACTAGAGATTTAATTCTGTTATAAAAGGCGTTATGAGATATTTTTTGCTGGAAGACACCATCTGAAAAACGGCCAGTTACAATACCAATTCTTAAAATTTGGGCAGTTAATCCTTTTTCCATATAAGAAAGCACAATAGTTTCTGATTTAAACTTACTATATACATAAACATTATCAGTATAATGTTGACCTATATATAAATTATTTTCAGAAAAATCAACATTTCTGTTATCTTGGCGTACTAGGTAATTTCCTGAAACGCTTATTGAGGAAATATGAATTAGTCTTTTATGATATCTGTAAGCAAATTCCGCAATGTTTTTTGTTCCTTTTATATTAATATCTTCAAAGTCATCATATTTTCCATAATGGCTAACTTTCGCAGCAGTATGAACAATAGTGGAAAAATTTTTGCAAAAAACTTTCCAAATCATCAATATTGTATCCGAAATTCTTGTCTGTAATTGAGCCAGAAAGCACATATAATCTATCTTTTAACTTGGCTATATCAAAATCAAAATAGAACATATAAGCTTGTCTTAATCTTTCAAATGAAGTTTCGTTTTCTTTTCACGAACTAAACAAAATACTTTATGGTTTGTGTTTTGAATTAATTCATGAAGAATATGAATCCCAATAAAACCATTTGCACCTGTTAATAATACATTACCAAGTAAATCTTCAGACTTATTTAGCTTTTGAAAATCTAATAATAGTTTTTCTTTAGAATGCATAAACTGTTCGGGAATTTGATACTTCTTTTTCAAGCTTAGTACTATTTGTATCATCTAATTTCTTTGCTAACTCATGAATAGTAGTATATTTATAAAAGTCTTGTGTAGATAATACCAAATTATAACGCAATAGTAAAGTTTGTGCATTAATAATTCCTAAAGAATCTAAACCAAAATCAAAAAATGGTGTATTAATATCTAAGTCTGAAGTGTTTAATATTTCACTAAGTGCATTAGATATTTCTTTTTCTGTATTGGTAGATGCTAGGGTTATTGGATTTTTCAAATTTTCAATTTTTGGAAGTCTTTTAATGTCTAATTTTCCGTTTGGTGTTAAAGGAAATTTTTCCAAATAAATATAATGTGCGGGAATCATATAATTTGGTAAATATTTTAATAAGTAGGCAGAAATATCTGATTCGACCAGTTCTTTTTGATGATGAGGTGTAATAGCAAACTAAAAATTTATTATCATAAGCTGTTACAACAGCATCAGTTATATTTGGAAACTTTAATAATATATTTCTAATCTCCTGTAATTCGATTCTGTAGCCTCTTATTTTTACCTGGAAATCTGTACGACCTAAATGTACAATTTCACCGTCATTTGTAAAATAAGCAAGGTCATTAGTATTATATATAACATCGTTTTTGGAATAAGGAGATGTTATAAATTTTTCTGCTGTTAAATCAGCTCTTCTCCAGTAGCCTGCAGAGACTCCATCACCACCAATGTATAATTCACCACATACGTTTGGTGGAAGAAGTTTTTTATTTTTATCTAGTATATAACATTTTGTATTAGCAATAGGTTTACCAATTGTAATGAAATCTGATTTTGTTAAATCTTTTATAGTGGACCATACAGTAGTTTCTGTAGGACCATACATATTGAATATTTTTGCAGTAGAATATTTTTGTAACTTTTCTAATAGGATTTTTTGGAAAAGCTTCTCCACCAACCATAATGTCTGTTAAGGTATCTAAAAAATACAAATCGGTTTCATCTGATAACAAAGAAAGGTATCTAGATGGAGTGGTTTGAATCATATTTACAGAATATTTCTCACATAATCTTTTTAATAAAGAAGGAGACATTTGCTCTTCATCACTTGCTAAGATTAATTTCATTCCTGATGTTAGGCTTCCCCATATTTCTAATGCAAAAATATCAAAACACATTGTAGTTACAGAAACCATAACTTTATTTTTTTTATTAAAATCAATAATATTTTTTTTCTGCCACTAAAAAGTTATTTAAATTTATATGTTTAATCATAACCCCTTTAGGTTTTCCGGTTGAACCAGAAGTATAAATCATATATACTAAAGATTCTGGATTGATAACTAAATTGATATTCTCTTTTGAATATTCACTGTCAAAGATTGTTGAATTATTCAAAGAAATATTTATGTGCTCTATATTATTAGTATGTGCAAGTAACATAGTTGAGTCATTAACAAGTAGCTTTTTACATTCACTATTATCAATAATGTAAGAAATTCTTTCTTCTGGATATGCTGGATCTATTGGCAAATAAGCAGCTCCAGCTTTTAGAATAGCAATTAAGCCAACAATCATTTCAGGAGAACGGTTAATAAGTAACCCAATTATATCTCCAGCAGTTGTGCCAGTTTTTATAAGGTAATTTGCTAATATGTTAGATTTTTCGTTTAATTCCTTATATGTAAAAAGAAGTTTCTTTAAATACAAGAGCTATTTTATCTGGATTCTGAGAAACCTGTTCTTCAAAACAATCAATAACAGTTTTGTTCTTATCATATTCTAAATATGTATCATTAAATTCATTTAATATTCTATTTTTTTCTTCATCCGTAACAATGTCAATATCACATAATGATATTGTAGGATTTGATAGAACCTGAGATATCATACTAGAAATTCTATTATGAATATTTAAAATATCTATATCAGAATATTTGCTTATTCTATAGTCGTAAGCAATATTCAAACTTCCTTCATCATTCATGTCAAACATGTGAATTTGCATTGAATCGGCAACATTATTGTTAAATATCCAATTAACTCTATAAGGAATTTCAGAAGTATTTCTGTTTGTTTTTGAGTTTTGGTAAGAAATAAGAATGTCATATAAATTTGGTTGTGAAGGATTTGTTTTTCTTACATGTTCTAAGATATTTTGATATGGATATTTTTGATGTCTAAATACTGACAAAGTATCTTTTGCAATGTTTTGAGCAAATTCAACAAATGAGGAATTACTAGTTAAATTAAATTGCAAGGGAACTGTACTAATAAACATACCGGGTGTATTTTTTTTCTATAAAAGTAGTTCTATTTAGTACAGGGGGTGCCTAAAGTAAAGTTGGTCAGATTTGAGACTCTACCAATATAAAGTGCATATATGCCCATTAAAAAGTTAAATATTGATATTCTATTATTTCTACAAAATTCGTTAATGTTATCCACAGTTTGTTTGCTAAATGTGAATAACATACGGTTTGCTTCACAATTTTTCGTTTAAAGGGGTTTTTTAAAGATGGGATAATACCAACATCAGGAACAGATGTAAATGTTTCTTCCCAATATTGTTTATCCTTTTCAAATTTTTGACTTAATAAATATTGTTCTTCTGATAATATGTAATCTATGTAAGATGCAGGGGTTTCAGTATTATCAGAACCTGTTTTTAAAGAATTATAAATTGTTGTTACTTTACTAGCAAGTAAGCTAGCTGTGCAGGCATCACCAACTAAATGGCTTAATCCTATAATTAAGCCACCTGTTGAATCTGGAAATCTAAATAATACAATATTATTCAAATCGCCTTCAAGAACTTGGTATTTTTGAGCCACCAATTTTGATTCAAGCTCTTTCAAATCGCTTGATGAGCTTAAATCATAAAGAGGATATTCTTTAAAAAAGAAAACTCAGTAAAAATTGCTTAATTGTACCATCTTCTAATTGTTTTAGATGGATACGAAGAGCATCGTTATCCCTTACTAAAATATTTATTGCTTCATTTAATTTAGTGAAGTCAATTGCTTCGCTAATAGAAACTGTTCCGCAAAGGTTGTTTATTGTGGATCCTTTGTAGAATTGCTCTGTAAGCCAAATTGACTTTTGTGGATTTGTTAGATCATATAATTCCATAATTTATTCACCCTTAATTTTCTTCATTTCTTCGTGTCTTTTTTATCTTTTGTGTAGTAGTCTTAATTAATGGAACATCAGTTAAACTGAATTCCCTAATATACTTGTAAATTGGTAAGTTTTTATTTATAATCTTAATTTCTTCTTCAATTACAGAACGAACATCATCAACTGTAGCCAAATTATTTTTTTCCATATTATCTTTTGAATAAACAATCTCGGCACAAATTTTATCATTATCCTCATAAACCATTGATTCTTCGACTATATCAATTTTGTTTATAAGTGCTTCAATTTCTTCTGGGAAGACTTTTTTACCATTACTTAAAACTATAAGGTCTTTTTTTTCTACCAGTAATGAAAAGTGAGCCATCTTTACCGAATCTACCTAAATCTCCAGTGCAGAACCATCCTTCTTTAAATGCTTGAGCAGTTGCACTTTCATTATTGTAATAACCAAGCATTACATTAGGACCTTTTACTAAAATTTCTCCAGTACCAGTTTCATCAGGATTATCTATTTTTACTTCTTCATTATATAGAACGTAACCAGAAGAACCAGTCTCAAAATGGTATTTATCACTTTCACATGAAATTACTGGTGCTGTTTCTGTTAGTCCGTAACCCTGAAGCATATCTATACCTATCGTATTAAATAAATGAATAATTTTTTTTATCTGTTGCAGCAGAACCATAAATAATAGTTCTCATTTTTCCACCAAAGTTATCTAATACTTGCTTAAACAACTTTCTTCTAATATCTATATGGAAAAACATAAGAAAATTAGATAAAGCACATAAAAATTTAAAAGCAGTGTATTTACCAGACTTTTTAACTCCTTTTATAATTTGTCTATACATTATCTCTAAAACTGCAGGAACGCATACTAGGCCACTAATTTTATATTCAACCATATTTTTTCCAATATCCTTGATACTATCTGCAAAGCAAAGTCTAAAACCAATATAATAGCAAAATAAGAAACTAGCAAGACAAGCTAAAGTATGGTGAAGAGGTAGGAAAACAAGAATGCTATCATCCTTTTCATATTTAATTAAAGTTGTCATTGCTGAAACGTTAGAGCAAATATTATATTGTGAAAGCATTACAGCTTTTGGATTGTTTGTTGTGCCAGAAGTATAAATTAATACAGATAAATTGTCTTTATCAATAGAAATACTATCGTATTTTGAAGAATTGCTTTCAATAAGTTTTTTGCCGTCTTTTAATAATTTTGAAAATGATAGAATTCCATTTTCATCTTCATTATAATCCATACAAATAAAATATTTAACATTCGAATCTTTAGATGTTATTACATCTTTTGCAAGATTTAGACGTTTTTCATCAAAAATTATAGCATCAACTTGACTTTCTAAGATTAAGCGAAGTTGTTCAACTTCTGGAAGCATGAAATCTAAAGGGACAACTATACAACCAGCCGTGGCAATTGCGAGGTAACTACAACACCATTCATATCTATCTTGCGAAATTATGGCTACTTTTTTTATTTTCTAAGCCTAATTCCAAAAGAGAAGAACCTAGCTCTTTTATATTATTTTCAAAATCAATAAAAGAAATATTGTGTAGTTCTTTATTTCTTTTTCTTAACAGTAAATGCAGTTCTATTGCCAAATCGAGCTGAGCAAGAACTAACTAATTCTCTGAAATTTGTACATTTAGTTTCTTCATATATTTTATTTTTTTCACTTAAATCACCTACGGTCACATTTTACCATTGTAGAGATGATTTTGCAATAAAAAGTTGTAATTCCGTAGAAAAAAATCGACATTATTAGTAATAAAAAATTGTCATTTTCAAAATTGCATGAAACACAGCCCAAAATAACAAGTGTGCAATAATACATTGTGTGAACAACAAAATTAAATCAAATGAAGATGATTTGAATAAAACGAAACGTAATGGTAATAATAAGAAAAAAATGGATATTGGAGGAATTAGTTTGAGAGAATATAGAGGGCAGAAAATAATTAAAAGTTTAGAAACTATTGCAATAATAATATTAATAATTTCATTTGTGGCATTAGCATATTGCGTGTACATATCCTTCACGACAGAAAAAAATTATGCAAGTGATTACACTGCAGAGCCAACGTCTGTATCGAATAAAGCAGAAGAAAAAAAGATATTTCTACATTGATAGAAAATATAAATAATGCCGTTGTAGGAATCTCTAAAATTGCCAATAAAGGGACTACAATTTTCTTACAAGATAGTGCAAGTAATCTAGGATTGGGAACAGGCTTTATAGTTTCAAATGATGGATATATTGTTACAAATCAACATGTGTCAGGAGAGAAAAAATAGTACATGCTATGTAACTTTAGAAAATGGGAAAAATTATAAAAGCAAGTGTAGTATGGTCAGACACAGATTTAGATTTAAGCATAATAAAAATAAATGTAAAGAATTTGGATTACTTACATTTAGGAGATTCAGATAAAATAAAAGTTGCAGAACAAGTCTATGCAATAGGAAACCCAATAGGTTTCGAATTTCAAAGGACCGTAACATCTGGAATAATAAGTGGATTAAATAGAACAATTAAGATAGAAGAAGATAATAAAACATCATACATGGAAGATCTAATACAAACAGATGCAACAATAAATCCAGGAAATAGTGGAGGCCCATTAATTAATAAAAATGGGGAAGTCTTAGGAATAAACTCTGTAAAATTACATCAGCAGAAGGGATTGGTTTTTCAATACCAATAAATATAATAAAACCAATTATAGAAAAATTAACGAGTACAGGCGAATGTATAACGCCCTCACTGGGGGTATTTGCATATGATAAAAACATTGTACCATATATAAATCAAGAACTTGACCAAAATATTAAATTAGATAAAGGAATATATATAGCAGACGTGACAAAAAAATTCACCAGCAGAAAAAGTAGGAGTAAAGAGGGGAGACATATTGCTAGAAATAGACGGGATAGAGCTAGAAAAAGATGTCTGAACTTAGAACATATATATATGGAAAAAATGTGGGAGAAAAAGTAAACATAAAACTTGTTAGAAGCAATAAGGAATATCAAATATCAGTAACTCTTGCAAAAAAAAAAAACCTGCCGAAAGGCAGGAACCGTACACGGTTTTTGGGAAAAAGCTAAACAGAAGAAAATTTGAAGGCATCGGCCAAAAAATACTTGGTAAAGCCGTGAAGCTTAACAATATTGTAATGTCCGAAAGTCCATTCATCGTCTACAGGATACGTCTTGCCAAACTCCAACATCTCGTTGGGGTCTAAACATGCCCATACCTTAGGGACATTCCTGTTAACGAACTTTGCCTGTTTCACTTTTTTTCCGCATGGTATAACCTCCTTTAATTGTAGCAGGATATTTTCTCTTGTGAGAAAATAATATAAAACCATAACTTTATTTTAACATGAAAATAAGCAAATAGCAATAAAAAGAACAAAATACTTTTTACATAAAACGTTTGAATAAAATAAACTGATACAAGAAGCAGTAAAAAGTTTATAAAATTAAATAAAAATATCAAAAAAATATTGCAAAAAATTAAATTCTGTGATATATTAAATAAGTACTTTTTAAAAGGTACTTATTTCGAGGTGTAGCGCAGTTGGTAGCGCGCGTGGTTTGGGACCATGAGGTCGCAGGTTCGATCCCTGTCACCTCGACCATAAAAGACCAGTTTTTGAGGAAAATTCATTAGAATTCAAAAACAGTCAAATGATTTTAAATAAGCTATTTTCTAAGAGTTTTTAGAAAATAGCATTTTTTATTTATTCTAAAAAAATGTCTAAAAATTCTAAAAAATTCTGATTTTTTTTCTGAAAATTGTTCCGCAAAATGTTTTTTAAAAGAAAAAAATGTTCCGAAAATTTCCGCAAAGCAAAAGACGTTGATATTTAGCTACTTTGAGTGTTGAAAGTAAAACACAAAAAGGAGGGCTATTGATATGTATTTTATACCATATAAAAGCAAATGAGTTTCTGGAAAATAGTTTTTTCCAAGTACCAAAAGAGCTATTTGTAAATCCATATTATACAGATTTAAGTCTAGCAAGTAAGGTATTATATGGACTATTACTAGACAGATTATCTTTATCTATAAAAAATAAATGGACAGATAAAGACGGAGATATTTATATTATATTTTCAAGAAAAGAAGCTCAGGAAAAACTTAATCTTTCAGATAAAACTGTTACAAAAAAGCATTTAAAGAATTAAAAGAATAAGAAATTAATTCGTGAAAAAAAAGGACAGGTTTTAAGAAGAACAACATTATATATGTTGGTAAGATTAATCATGTAAAAATGTATGAATCGTAAATTTTTCGTTTCATGATACGGAAATTTTACGATACTAGAGTCGGAAAAATTACGATGTAATAATACTAATTATAATATAAATAATTATATTAATATTTATTACATACTAAAAAGAAAATATTAAAGGAGTGAATAAATTATGAGTAAAAAAGAATTAGAATATCAAAAAATAGGAGACTTTTTATCTTCCAAAGGTATCTTTTCCTGCTGAAGATGAAAAAATAGAAAATATAGGCAAATATGGACTATTAAGGTTAGAGTATTTGAAAGAACATAAGAAAGGTTATTATACTTTCCTTATGATTCATGGATCTGTTCCATTTGAATTAAGAAATATAGAAAGTGCTGCAAATGAAAGGATAAAAAAAAAGATAATAAAACAACTAGCAGATGAGGAAAATGTTAATGAAGAATTAAAAGCAACAGACCAAATGGAATGGGTTAGATGTATGAATAATATTAAAAATAGAGCTGAAGAAATGGTACTTAAAGAATTAGTTTACGTATAAAAACGGGTTCTAAAAAATTAGTTAATTGAAAAATAAAAAGTACAAAAAGGAAATAAAAAATGTACTATAAAATGAATTTATGTACCTAAAAAGTTCAAATAAAGGAACAATAAATGAAAAATAAGAATTGCTTTAGGAACAAAGTAAGGTACCAAAATAGGTGCAATAAATTATTTTATAATTCAATTTCTTGTCCTAGCAAGCATTGAATGTGGGAGACCGAAAATTTAATTTTCTGTCCCAGCAAGCACTGAATTCGTTCACACGAATTCTGTTTGCTCCACATTCTGTTCAATGGGACAAGTCCCAATCCCTTTTATAAAAAAAAATTAGAATATGAGGTGAATAATAGATGAATAATTTTAGAGAAGTAAATGATGATATTTTGAAAGATTGGTTGGAATTTAGAGAAGAAAATAATTTTTGCTATCTAACTGAAGAAGACAAAAAGCATAAATTATTTATTAATGAAATATATGAAAAAGTTTTGAAAAATGTACCACAACAAAATAAAAAATATGTTGAGAAACAATTAAATGAACTTGAAAAAAATTTTATGGATTATTTAAGTTACTGGAATGAAAAGTATTATAGGAATGGTTTTGTTGATGGTATGCAGATAATAGAAAATTGTATTAATAGTTAAAAGAAATACACTCACTCGTAAATTTTTATATTTATACGAGTGAGTGTATTTTTTTATTTTACTGTATATAATAATATACCATTATTTTCTATAAACAGCTCTTTAATTTCTTCTTTAGTGATTTTTTTATTTAAGAAGTCTTCAAAAATATTTAAGAACACTCTAGTATCAATAATTAATGTATTATTTGCTTTTGCAATTTTTTTTTATTCTGTCTTTTATGGCAGTTCTTTCATTTAATGGCTTATTTCTTTCATATGCTACAAAAAATAAACATTTTGCATTTTCTGTAATATTGTTCTCATCCAATTTATCTTCATAAATTATTAAATGATTGCATGCATCAGAAATATTATGCCCTGAAATTTCATTATTTAATCCTTTGGTTTCAATAATAAAAGTAATATCATCTAATTTTACTAATCCGTCTTCTTCATAAATATCTTTAAATTGTGTCATATCATAATCGAATACTTTTGAAATCATTTCATTAATTTGTTTTGATAAAGTATTTCCAGTTTCAAATAATATAGATTTATATTTTAAGTTTTCTAACATATTTAATTCTATATCTTTTTTCTGTTGCTTTAAAATTGATATTTTCTCATCTAATTTACTTAAATCGTCTTTGCATTTTTTATCTGTATAAAAAATCAATTTCATTAATCCATTCAGGGATTTCAGTATTATCTGAAAAAGCAGATGGAAAAATATAATGTAATAAATTACAAATTTTATTCTCTTCTTCTAGTTTTAATGTAGTAATGAAAATTCTATTTTTTTTTTGATTAATGTTATGTCATTTCCATTTTCAGCTTTTAACATGACATCATCATTATTTACATATGTAAATGAAAAATCAGATTGATATCTTTCGCTCCCTATTTTAGTATAAGTTTTACCATAATTAATATTTGTTTGTTCCATATTAATAAGGTATTTAGTAATTATTGCTATATAATTATCTTTTATATCTTTTATTTTTTTCAGTGTTTTGATATCCATAGGAATGTGTGCTATTACTATAGGAATATAAATAATGATAATATGTATTTTGAGGGAATACAATAATTATATTGCTCTTATTACTTCCATTTATAGCAGTTTTTAAGCTTTGAAAGTCATTTCTTTTATCAATTGATAATGTATTGTGTTCTTTATTATACCATACACTTTCATCTGATATATCTATTATTGTAATTTCATAATTGTCCAATGATTGGAATTCATCTAGTTTTGATATACAAAATAAACTTTTATCAAATTCTTTAAATTTATTTAAATTGTTTGTAATTATTTGAATCATATTTCTTCTCCTTTATTGCTATTAAAATCAAAAGTAGAATCACTTACGACTCTACTTTTATCCTTAGTTTTTATTTAAATATTTCATTCATAACACCATTTTTTTTCATATCTGCAATGTTATAAATATTATCCATTTTATCAAATGTTTCTTTTAAATTATTTCTAGCAGAAATCCATCCCATACCATCAGTAAACCATACAAATTCAAAACCTACTACTTTTTCTGCTTCCTCTGCAATCATTTTATAACTTCTTGAAGTTTCATTTAGTTTTGAACCACCTGCTGCATAGAAATTAGTTTCAATACCATATATACATTTATCGGTTTTTACAACAAAATCAAATCTTTTAGTAGATTGATTTTGATTACTAATAAATGACATATCTAATTTCCATTTTTCTTCTATGTCTTGCAAGTACATTTCCTTAAAATAAGTTTCATTCTTCTTAAATCCTGCTTTTTGAATAAATCTTTCTACAACATCTTCCATTAAATGCCCACCACGATTTTTTCTACCATTTGAATTTAATCCAGACTCTACTCCTAAAACATAGTCGTACAAATTATTTACAAGATGATTTTGAATTAAGTCAAATAATCCTGTTTCTTTCATAAATACTTTATACTGTGCCACATCATAATTCATTTCCTTAAAGTTATATTCAAATTTGTTTCCATCACTATCTAAAACTATTATTTCATATTGTCTTACTGCTAATAATGTTGGAATACACTTTAAAACTTCAGGATATTTCTTTACTAAATTTTCAAAATCAGTTTCAATATTTTTACTACCAATTAAGGAATTCATCATATTTAGTTCAAGTTTATGTTCTTCTGCATTTCTATATATTGTTTCAAAGTCTATGTAATATTTATAATCTGCAATACTATCAGTAAAAGTAAGAAACCACTCTGCAAAATTTCTTTTCATCTTTGTCACCTCTCTATATTTTTCAAAGAAATCTAAATCTAATTTTTTTTGCTATAACTATTTTCTGTATAACAACCCACATTATATTTTATCATAAGCTGAACTAACTTTGAGCCATCTATTAAAATGATATTCTGATTATTAGCATAGTCTATGGCTGGTTTTGCAAAATAACTAGTTGTAATAAAAACGCCTTTTTTTCGCATTTTTTCCCAACATAGCACCTGCAAATTTTTGAATCTCTGGTCTTGATACAGAATTATCTTTATCATATCTTTTAGCTTGAATAAATATAGTGTTTATTCCTAATTCATCTTCCAAAACAAATCCGTCAATGCCATAATCTCCAGTTTTCGGAGTGACGACAGCATTTTCAGCTTTTCCATATCCCATTGCCAAAAAGTAGTTTTACAGATAATTCTTCAAAAAATCACTGGATTGCTTTAGAATTTCCTCAAGTAAATTGTCTTCTAATTCGTTATTAATTTCCTGAATAGCTTTTTCAATTTTTTCTTGAGGAGTTAATTCAATTTCATTTTCAGAACTATTCATTTCCTTTATTTTTATAGGTTCAGTATTTCTATCTTTAAATTCCTTAAAAAGAATCATAGTTCAGTAGAAAATTATTATCTATTCTTTCATTATTCGTGATTATTTTATTTCCTTCATCAGTAATATTAAACATTCCTCTTTTGACACTATTTATTAAGCCTGCTTTTTTCAAATATGTAGCCGTCCAACCTATTCTATTAAAGTACTTACACTTTCCGCTGTGCAAAGTTTCTTTTAAATCTTCATCAGTAAGTTTTTTCTTTTTTAGCCACTATTTCTCTAATTTCCTTTATATCATGTTCTTTTCCATCAACTAATGTGATTAAGAAATCGTTATACATTTCATCATATTTTGGTACAGCCATATTAACCTCCTAATTCTTCAAATCTTCTTATAGATAAATCTAAATAATCTTTATTATTATCAATTCCTATGTATTTTCTATTTAATTTTGATGCAGCAATACCAGTAGTACTACTTCCACAGAATGGATCCAAAATCAAATCATTTTCATTTGTAGATGCGAGTATTATTCTATCTAATATTTCTAAAGGTTTTTGTGTAGGATGTTTTCCTTGTTTCTTTTCAGAAGGTTTTGTTAGAGAAGTGGTCCAAACATCTTTCATCTGTTTATTATTGTTTAGCTCTTTCATTAAATCATAATTAAAAGTATATTTATTCTTCTTTAAATCTTTTTTTTAGCCCATAGTATTGTTTCAGTAGAATGTGTGAATGTTTTGCATGCTAAGTTAGGTGGTGGATTAGTTTTTTGCCAAGTAATATTATTTATTATCTTAAACCCGTTCTCTTCAAGTGCCATACCTATTGAATAGATGTTGTGTAGTGTTCCACTAATCCAAATTGTTCCATTATCTTTTAACACTCTATAACATTCTTTTATCCATTTTTTATTAAAGTTGTGTTTATCTTGTATTGACAAAGCCTTATCCCATTCTCCTTTGTTAACACTTACCATCTTTCCTCCACTGCAGGTTATACCGTTATCAGATAAAAAATAAGGAGGATCAGCAAAAATCATATCAAATGTACTATTTTCAAATGAATTTAAAGCATTAAATGTATCATCATATATTAGGCTAAAGCTATCATTTTCATAGTAGAATTGTTTTGAGACTCCCATTTTGATTGCTCCTCATAATTTGTTATTAATAATTCTGAAATTTCTCCACGTCCTTTTGCATTTGCATTTATCATTCTTTTTGCTGAAACTTCGTTTATAACAAAACCTTTATAAATATTCTCGAAGAAATTATCATCTTTATTAACATTTTTTTGGATTTGAGTTACTTAACATTAATTTAGCATTTTTTAAGTCTAATTTATAAAAATAATTTGCTAGTTCTTTTTGATTATCATCGTTAAAATCCTCTTTTGTATAAGATGTAAATCCAGATGTAATTGATAAAGGTCTATATGGTGGATCAAAATATACAAAAAGTATTTTCATTAACAAAACTTTCACTTTTTTATAGTCACCATATTCGAATGTTACATTTTTTATTAGATTTGATAAATTCCTTAAATTATTTGAATCACAAATAGTTGGATTTTTTATATTTGCCACATGGTACATTAAATTTTCCATCTTTATTAACTCTGTATAATCCATTAAAACACGTCCTATTTAAGAATATAAATTCAGATGCTCGTTTTACATCGATATCTTCATTTAATGTATAAGAATTATATTCTGCTCTAATATCATAAAAATATTGTTGTCTAGCATCATTATCTAGAATTAAAAAATTTCTTTTCTTTTTATCCAGTTCTTGAATCAAATTTTCTACATTTGTTTTTATAACATTATAGCAATTAATCAAATCTTTATTTATATCAAAAGCATAAGCTTCTTTTACTTCATATTTTTTTGTAAAATATCAATTAGAACAGCTCCACCACCAACAAATGGTTCTATATATCTTTCAATAGTACCATTTTTAAGCTCAAAAGGATAATATTTAGTTAATTGTGGGATTAAGCTATTTTTTTACCTCCAGCCCATTTTACAAAAGGTTTTACTATCTCCATTTTTTCCTCCAAATTCTTTATAACTATATCATATTTTCAAAATAAATTAAAGCGAACATTCAATATTTTATAATTTTCATGCAAATCAAAAAGTTTTCAAAATAATTGTCCAGTTTTTGATAATTTTTTAGCTTTTACATATAGAAGGTTTAAGAATTTACAATTTTTTTTAATCTCATGGGGTGATTTTTTGTTTACAAGTGAGGAAACAATTAGAAGGAGATTTTATATGCAGGATTAAAAATTTTAGAAAATTTTTCGAGATTTGTTAAGATTTTTTGAATTTCATTTTGCCTTTATTAGTAGAAGTGAAAAAATTTAAGAAAATTCAAAACCATTTGTAATCTTTTTGCAAAATTTTTTGTTCTTAACTAATAGAAGGTGAAAAATTTCAAAATATTTTAGTGAAATGGGTTGTATTTTAGCTTATAAGTGAGGAAACAATTGAAAGGAGGTATTTATATGGAAGAGAAAAATGTTAGTACATATCCAAAATTTTATACAACATCAGATGTAATGAAAATACTTAAGATTGGAAACAGAGCTTGTTTAGATTTATTCCACAGGTCAGACTTTCCTTGTGTAAAAGTTGGACGAGCTTTTAAGATTTCTGAAGAAAATTTCAGAGAATATTTTAGTACTAGAAGAGTTAATGATTAAATTAAAAGAGTATATAAAATTAAACCTTCTATTAACTTTTTTAGTATTTTCGCTAAGGGATGGCTATTGATATCTTATTATAAAATTGATATAATTACTTTGTATAAAATCATATCAGATAGCCCCTTTAGAATTTATTTAAGGAGGTAAAAAGATGAATTTTAAAGGGATTACATGTGGTACATATTATGATAAAAGAGCAAAGAAAATTCCAGGTACTAATAAAAAGTACAATAAATCAATATGTGCTGAATGTAAGCTAAACAAATCTGGTAAAGAGAACATTGACAATGAAGAACAATATAATATTTGTAAGTCTTGTGATAAATTCTATGTATCTAAAAGTTGTAAAGCTTTACTTACTATTGGAAGAGACCAAACAACAGGTAAAGTTAAAAGAAAAACATTTATTGGTGAAACCGAAGAAGAAGCATTTAGTAAAGCACTTCAAAGTAAGCTTAAACTAGATGAAGAAGGTGGTCCAAGAATAATTACTAAAACCAATAAAACCTTAAAAGAGCTGGTAGAGCCTATGATAGAAGAACAGTTCAAGTTAGGACAAATTAAGGAATCTACTTATAAGAGAAAGCTCGATACTTTGAAACAATTAGCCAAGACTTCATTTGCAAATAGACCTATTGCAAAAATATCAAGAGAGGATGTTGTTAACTATCTTGCAAATCTGAAATCTTATTCAAAAACTACTATTAAACAAAATTATGAATTATTATGTATGGGATTTGGAGAAGCATATCATCAAGGAATTATACAAGATAACTTTATGGCTGGATATAAAAAGAATTAAAAAGCCTAAAAGTGAATATGTTGGACATCATAGAATTGCTCTAACTATCGAAGAACAAAAGAAACTTATACAGTTCTTGACTGATGTAAATTATTCTAAATTCAAACATAAATACTTATTTTTACTGTTAATGAGTACAGGAATGAGAATTGGCGAAGCTTTGGTATTAGATTATACAAAGGATATTGATTTAGAAAAAGGAATTATAATTGTTAGAAGAACACAGACAAAAAGATACTGCAGGTAAATCTAGAATTGAGATTCAACTAAAACTTTTTCAGGTCAAAGAATTATTAATCTTAATACTATAAGCAAAAAGTGCATTAGAAGAAGCTGTAAAACATATTATTCCAAATAAGTTTCACTTATTGTTTTATAATCCAACTAATAAAGATTTTGGATTATACGAAGAATCAAGTATAAATTCAGCACTTAAAAGAGCAGGAATTAAACTCAATCTTGGAACTTATGAAGAAGTTAATTCTAAAGGAAATAAAGTTACAAGAACAGATTTACATACACACATGCTTAGAGGTACTTTTGCAACAAGATGTGCAGAAGCAAAGATTGATCCAAATGTATTAAAAAGAAATACTTGGTCATTCTGATACAGCAGTTACAATGAAATATTATATTGATATTGATACTGATTTTATTGAATCAGAGAATCAAAATGTTGTCGATTATTTAATTAATAAAAATATATTTGAGTATGCAAAGTAATTAGCAATTCATAGCGAAAACATTAATGAAAAAACGAAAGAATTGTACGGAATTTCAAGGAATTAAAGATACAAAATGTTCCGTAAAAGTGTTCCGCAAAGCAAGTTTAAATCGCTAGAAGTCGCTAAATATCATAGAAAATAGCTCGAGGTGTCGTAGCAACACCTCGACCATAAAAAGGAGCTTTTACAAGCTCTTTAATTTTTTTTTCTATTTTTAGTCTTTTTTATTTTTCTAACTTTTTCAAAATTTCTATATATTTGTGTTGCTGCATTCAAGTTAAATTATTTAAAAATTATTATTGTTTGATTAGTAATTTACTAGTAACTTAATATTTATAAATAAAAATAATGCAGTTGATTGTAGTCTGCATTATTTTTTAAAATTTATTTCTTCTTCATGTCCATCATTATATACCCAATGAATATATTTAAGGTCTCCACCAATTCTTGTATATTCATTTCCCCCATCTAGAAAGCAAGCTTATTTCATCTAAAGGTACTTTTCCTATCTTCAATGCTGTCCAAGTTTCATAAGATATTGAAATTTCATTTTTCTTAGCATTAATTCCTAGTTTTTTAGATAATTTATCATTGTATCATTCTTTTAATATGCTTTTTGCCACTTTGTTCGAATCTTCTTCCTAAATATGCTTTCTCTACTTCTGTACCGAAAAATTTGCAATAAATACTTTGAGCACCTATATTGCAAATAACGATTCTTCTTGACTTTTATATTTTTTATGAATTCCCTGGGACTCAACCATCCTAGTGGTCTCATAGGAAAATTATTATATTCTTTTCTCCATTCTTTTCCTTGATTTCTTAAATCTTCTAAACCATAAAATACTCTTTTTATAGTAAAATCTTTCTTGATCTTTTCTATGACTTCTTTCTACTCTTCCATTTTGTTTTGGTGTATGTGGCTTTATTACTTTATATTCTAATCCTAATTCTTCTAATGTGTTTTCAAACATTGTTTTTTTATTTTTCAAAAATGCTTGCCAACTCAATCTATTTGTAAATTCAAATCCATTATCTGTTTGTATTGTCTTTATTTTAAATGGAAAATATTTTACTAATCTTCTTGCGAATTCGCTTGAAGCATATGTATCATGTGCATTTGTAAACCATGTATATCTTAATCTTGAATATTCATCTATTGCTGTATATTGATAAAATTTTTCTCCTCTTTCCTGTAATTCTTTGCTCATACATTTCTTTGGAACATACTTAACATCTATTTGAACCTTATCCCCTGGATATTTTCCTGATACCCATTCATTCGGTTCACTTTCTTTCTTTTTGCTTGGTGTTTTTTTGTATATTCCTAATCTTTGCATTGCATGATACAATCCTTGTATTGTTCTTGTATATCCTGCTTGACGTAATTTTATCCATAATACTACTAATCCCGTATCTTTATTGTTTCTTTTATAATTTTTTATTAATTTTATTTCTTCCTCTGTATGTTGATTTGGATGTGAATGTGGACGTCTTGATTTATCTTTTAAACTTTCTAATGTTCCATCATATCTATTTCTCCATCTATATATTGTTCTTTTACATTTTCCAAATTTATATGCTGCTTTTGCCACTCCATATTTTCTTGAAAATTTTACTATTGACTCTTTATATTTTAATCTATCTGTGATATTATTACCCATAAGAGAGCACCTCCGATATGTTTATTTTTGGTCAACTATAGACATAGTTGAACTTCCATAATTTGTAGGACTAGCAAAATATTGTGTAGATCCTTCATTTGCCATATCTAAATAATAATCAAAATTTTTATTGATTTTATTTTTGCAATTAAAAGTTCCAGATGGAAACTGAACTAAAATTGTCATATATTCATTAGTACTTAAAGAACCATCTGATTGCATTTCAATATACCCATCATACACATACGCTGTGCCACCATAATTACCAAAGCCCCAAACACCAACAGAATTAGCAATAGGATTATTTGCATGAATTTTAATGTATGCATTACCAATGCTGTTAGAAAAAATTATATGGAATTAGAGTCCAATAAATCATTTGAGAATCGTTAAGTTCAGATACGAAATTTGAAATAGAGTAATTTACAGTATATGTATGAGAACCATATGTGCTAATCCCCCAACAAAGTTCTACACCGTTAGAAATAGTATTAATACCACACTTGTATGCCTTGCTATCTAAAGTGCCAGAAGTATTCCAATAAGACAAAGTAGTGTAGCTCTGCCCATTTTCAGATACAGATAAATTAGAAATTTTAGAACTTCCAAGATTGTAGTAAGGGTGATAAACCTCTGTGCCCTGATTCGTTTTACAGTTCCATACTTCAGTAACTTGTGCATTTCCATTATCATCAACAAAAATATCCATGGAAATTTTGTTAATTGTATTGGCTTTTTACACTGTTGTACAAAGATAAAAAAGTAAAAACGAATAAAAACATAAAGAATATTTTAAACTTTTTACTCATGAACCCCCCCTAATATTTAATTTTATTCAATTATTCCATATTGACACAAAATTATCAATATAAAATGAAAAAAAGTCTTGAAAAATATAAAAAAAGCAAGTATAATAATTTACGTAAATAAAAAAATGCGATTGTAGCTTAGCTGGATAGAGTACTTGGCTACGAACCAAGAGGTCAGGGGGTTCGAATCCTCCAGTCGCACCATAAAATAGCAGTGCTTAGATAACTGCTATTTTTTGTTGTTTAAAAACACTTTGTTGGGATTCGAAAAGGAAGAATAGAAAAACGTCCAGTGGACGTTTTTTCTGACGCGGCTCGACGAATCCTTTCAATCGCACCATAAAATAGCAGTATTTAGATAACTGCTATTTTTTGTTGTTTAAAAATACTTTGTTGGGATTCGAAAAGGAAGAATAGAAAACGTCCAGTGGACGTTTTTCCTGACGCGGCTCGACGAATACCTCCAGTCGCACCATAAAATAGCAGTATTTAGATAACTGCTATTTTTGTTGTTTAAAAATACTTTGTTGGGATTCGAAAAGGAAGAAAATATTTATAAAACATAGGCAAATTGTGTTGAAAAAATATGTGTGAAATGTGTTATTATTAACATAATAGTACTTATAAAAAATTTTAGGAGATAATAAATGGGAGACCAATCAAACAAACAACTAGAAAGAGTAAAGAAAATAGTAAAAAAAGAATTATAACTGCATTGAAGCCAATTATAATAATTGGTCTTATTATATGCTTAATTGCTGCATTTATTTGTTCGATTATGTATGCAATAACATTAGATACAGGAACTTTAAAGGATGGAAGTTGGAACAATGTGCCTTATGCTAGTTCGCAATATGGCAGTAATATTACAATAAATGAGGATGGTATAGCATCAACAGAAATAAGTGCACAAGAAGTTTGGGATAAGCTAATAGAAAACAAGAGCAATATTACAGAATACATAAAAAAACCAGAAACATTAAAAAAAATTACTAAATGCAGAAATGATTACCAATTTTTTTTGGATACTAGGCAGAATCCGGATGCTCAATAGATTGGGATTCTATAAATAGTGATACAGAATCCAAAAATATTCAAGGAATTATAAAATTAAAAAGAGCAATGGTTGATGGACAAGTTAAAACATTGGTATATGTAGATCCAGATACATTTCAAAGTTATATAGATGAATACAATGCAACAGGCTCAGAGACAGCAAAACAATTGGCTCTAACTCACTTTACAATAGAAAAAGGTTATGCAGCATCCAATTTTGGTACAGGAGAAACAATTACGGCAGGAACTAGTGTAGAATTGCCTTCTGGACTTGGTTCTGTACATAGCTATATGGGATGGCAAACTATTACTAGTACAACTTCAACGCAATATAAATTAAGAGAACAAGCAGGTATGAATTTTGATGATGAGGGATTTGCTAGAATTAATGGCAGATATGTAATTGCGTGTACATCAACCTATGGAAATGTAGGGGATTATGTCGATTTTTACCAAGAAGATGGAAGTGTAATTCAATGTATTATTGGAGATATAAAAAATCAATCGGACGCAGGGTGCAATGAATGGGGCCATTTAAATGGAACTTGTGTTGTAGAATTTATTGTAAACAAGGACACATGGTATAGTACGGATAAAGGTGGAACTGCAGGCTCTATGCATATTAACCCAGGAAATCAAGGATGCCATCCAGAATGGAATCAAAATATTGTAAAAGTAGTAAATGGAGGAAGCTATTTTGATAATCCCAATTTCGGGAATGAGTCAATTTCAGGAAATGGCACAACAATAACACTGCCTTCAACAGGAAATGCAACTAGTTCTGGGTCAAGTGGAATTTCTGGAGGTAGTGCAACAATAAATGGAGAAACAATGAAATGGCCTGTAGATAGTACAAATATTACTTCGTATTTTGGAGTTAGAAATGACCCAACAAATACGTCAGTTACAGAAAATCACGGAGCTATAGATATTTCTGTACCAACGGGAGCAAACGTATACGCAACAGAAGCAGGAACAGTAATTACGGCTAGATACGGAAGCCCCACAGCAGGAAATTACGTTGAAATAGATCATGGTAATGGTTACATATCAAGATACTTACATAACAGTGAATTAAAAGTTAATGTAGGTGACAAGGTTACAAAAGGGCAGGTAATAGCTCTAGCTGGAAGTACTGGTAAATCTACAGGCCCTCATTGTCATTTTGAAATTAGATATAATGGTGTAAGAGTAGATCCATTGAACTTTAAATATGATAATGGAATGGGTAACGGAATGACAGGATTCGGTTCGAATCCAGATGAAGTATCAACTACAAGTAAATATTATGCCAAAGTTGCAACTTGGACAGAAATTTTTGACAAATTAGAGTCAAATGACCCTGAGGTAGAAACATATCAAAAAATTACATATAATATGACTACTACAAGAATAAACTATGAAGAATTTGTAAGTGGTTATACGATGCCATTCGAATATTTATGGTCATTTTAATGGTTGGGCAAGAAGAAGCTTTTGTATCGGATCTTGCAGATTTAGTATATGGAAGTGAAATAGAAATAACTGTACATGATAGTTTATCAATAAATACAACAGTTAATACAGATACATATACAAAACTTAAAAAGGTTATTACAAAAGACGTAAATGTAAATGTAAGTTATGAAGATGATGTGTATACATACGATACTGAAGGAATTCCACATTTGCTATATGTGAAAGGTGGAAATGAGAATAGAACAGGAGGACCTTTTTGAAGATGTTGAATCGCACGACTATAAAACAGTTCATACAGTAATTACTAAGACAAATACAATAGAAATAAAATTAACTAAAGCAAATGTTTGGATAGTAGAATATACGCAACAATTTACAAGGCAAAAACTACCTACACAAATTAAGATACAAGATCTTCCTCAAAAAGATGTACCATATTCAGTAACGCCGGAATCGGTTGATGGAAATGATTCACGAGGATTAGCAGAAAAATATAGAGAAAGTGTTGAAAGTGCTTTTTCGGCCCTTCATGATAGAGCCAGTGCAACAATAACAAGTTTAACGAGCGAATATTATACTTCTGTTATAAATAGAAACATAAATGTAAATTCTAAAACAGAGAAAAACAATTTATGTAGCATCACCTGCAAAGATAAGAGAAAAGGTTGAGTTGACAGATTCGGATAATAATTTTGTAAAAATTTATACTAATGCAAATCATGCAAAAAATGCTTCAAACATACATAGTGCAGCAGACTGGCTATATTTATTATTAAGTCAAAATAGTAGTACAGCAAACATGGTAGATATTACTAAATACTTACTATATAAGGCTACAAATTCTGATTATGGAGTTCTAAGTTACGATTTTAGCGTATATAAACCAGAAAACTTTAAAAAATTATATGATAAATTTAGTAATTTAGAAGGCGTGCCAGGAAAGATATATAACTTTTTATTATCAAAAGGAGTATCTACAGCAGGAGCATCTGCAATTCTTGGAAATATTCAAGAAGAAAGCAATTTTGAGGCAAAAGCTACAAATGGAGGTAATGGATTATGCCAATGGAAGAATGATAGATTTAAAATCTGCAGGCATGGGCTAAGAGCAATGATAAAGTATGGACAGATGTTACAACACAGCTTGAATTTATGTGGAGCGAGCTTGAAAGTAAATATCCAAGTGTAAAAATAAAATAATGGGTGCAACAGAAGAAAATTTAGAATATGTAACATGGTATTGGGGCAGATTCTATGAAGAAGGGTTCTTTGTTGGCACAAGTTTTGAAAAAAACGAAAAATAATACAGCACAAAGATATCAATATGCACTACAATGGTTTGAACAAGTAAAGTAGGAGGAAACAATGGAAAAATCAAAAAGAATATTAATAGTATTAATCATATTGTTAATAATGATTGCGGTTATAGCTACAATGTTGATTAACACAAATAAAAAAGAACGAAAATTCACATAATAATACTCAAACATCAATAGATGTAGAGCCTGATGAAGCATTTGTAAAAGTGAATAATTACAAAACATACTTTACGGTAAAGGAAATCATAGAAAATTATATTTTATATATGAAGCAAATAAATGGAGATGAATATGTAGATGCTTCAACATTTAATATGACAGTAAGCCAAATTGCTCAAACGATGCAAGAAGATGGGCTAGAAGCACTAAAAAGGTATATTGGACGAAAGTTACTTAAAAGATGAAACAGATAATTCTTTAATAAAAATACAAAATGAATATAAACAAGATGGAACATATTCAAAACAAGTGATTTATAACTTAAACATAGATAATATGTATAAATACAATATAGATAACAATATTTCATTAGTATTAGTAGAAGCAAAACTAAATAATATTGAATTTGATTTACTTGTAAAATTAGATAATGTTAATAATACATATTCAATATTTTTAAATGATTTCATTACGAAAAATGACTATGGAAAACATATGAGTGCAAGAAATATTACAATAAGCAAAACGAAGATACAGAAAAACAATTATAATAGTGATATAAGTGTGGAAGGAACAGAACGAGATGTGGTTATCCAGTATTTTTCGGATTATAGAATGAAAATGTTGAATGATACAGAAGCAGCATATCAAAAATTAGATTCAGAATATGCAGAAAAAAAAATTTGGCCAATATTCTAATTTTAAAAAATTATGTTAACAATAATAAAAATAGTATAGAAGTAGCAAGTATAGATAAATATCAAGTAGTGGAAAACAAAACTGGTAAAGAGTATGTTTGTGTAGATGAAAATGGCAAATACTATATATTTATTGAAAAAGAGGTTGGCAAATACTCAGTTGTTTTAGATACATATACTATAAATTTACCGGAATTCTTAGAAAAGTATAATTCATCAAATGATCAAACAAAAGTAGGTCTAAACATACAAAAAATATTTGATGCAATAAATAATGAAGATTATGAATTCGTATATAATAAGTTAGATGAAACATTTAAGCAAAATAATTTTAAAATATTGCAAGAATTTGCAAATTATGCGGTGCAAAATTTTTGCTGGCAAACAGTTAAAATATGGAGAATGCCAACAACAAGGAAGTATGTATATATTTGATATTACAATAGTGAGTGGAACAAATCAGACTAATAAGAAAATAATAATGAAATTAAATGATGAAGCAGATTTTGTAATGTCATTTAATGTAAACTAGAAATAAATATTCAAGTAAAAATATACGCCAGCATGCAGAATAAAAATGCTGGCGAAAATAATAAAAACGGGAGGAAAAATGATGGAAGGTTTCATGCATTGGTATAATTTGCACAGGAAGACTATTTGGACAATAATAGGTGTGGCAGTGTTAATATTTATAATGATAAATGTAATAAATTCAAGTTTAAAACAAAAGAGCAACCTAGTAATACAGCATCAACGAACACAATAAAAATGAATTCGATTTCGATGGATTCAGATAAATCACCAATAACAGGAGATCAAATTACAAATGACCAAAAAATACAGTGACAGTAATAGATAATTTTGCAACATATTGTAACAATGGAGATATTGAATCTGCTTATAATTTGCTATCAGTGATTGCAAAAAGAGCAGATGTATCAAACTAAGGAAGACTTTAAAACAATTTATTATGAACCAGTATTTGGTAAAGCAAAAAAGAGAAATTACAGTGGAAAATTGGGTCGGAAATATTTACAAAGTAAAATTTGCAGAAAATGCACTAGCTACAGGAAACTTTGATGAATCTAATATAACACAAGATTATATTACAGTTGTAAAAAGAAAATGGTCAGATAAAATTAAACATAAATAACTATATATGCAAACAGCAAATAAACAGAACACAGGAAGCAAACAATGTAAAAATAAGAGTAGTGGAGGCAAATACATATTTTGATTATCAATCATTTACATTCGAAATAACAAATAATCGTGATACACCAATATTAATAAATGATTCTAACATAGATAGCACGATGTATATAGAAGATAAAAATGGAACACATTATCAAGCATATACACATGAACTTGCTGAATCAGATACAAAAAAATTCCTGCAGGGCATACACAAACTGTAACAATAAAATATTATAGTAGATATAGTTCAAATAAGATAATAAAATACACAGCATTTGAAAGAATAGTACTTGATTATGGCGCATATTCACATTACACAAACATCGGAGCATATAAAAATTTTGGAAGCATTAGAATAGAAATACCACAATAGAAATTATATTGTAAATTTGATGTAAAACATAAAACTTCAAAAATGTTAAAAAAATAAAATTATATACCAATTTTCTAGTTGGCTTGATAATTAATAATAAAATAATAGCAGTAGGATTAATACCCAACTGCTATTATTTTGTTATGTGGATTATATGTATCTCTTGAAAGGCATTCTGAAGATACCAAAGTTCCATTTTTATCATATAAATATTTGTATGTAACTGTTTTGCAACCATTTGAACCACTCTGAATTACCTTAGATTGACCACTTGCAAGTGATGAATCTTTTAACACTCGAAACATATTGTGCATCTAATACGACTTTGTAGTCATTATCTTTTTTTAATCCATAAATATAAATTCTTACTTTTTTTCCCAGAGGTATTTGTACGTATTCTTATAGGATAATCGCGATTATTTTTAAATTTAAAATCTGGACCGCCCCAAGATACTGTGGCATCTAAGCCTGGTTTTTACATATGAAGGCGCAAAACCGTGGTTATACCTTTCTACTATTTCTAAATTAGCATATAAAACTGCATTGTATAGTGTTGAAGAAACCTGGCAAATTCCACCACCAACCTCTTGAACTACTTTTCCATTTGAATATGCAGCTCCTTCTTTAAAACCTGCGGCTTTAGTACGCTGACCAACTATTTGATTATAAAAGCAGTTTCGCCAGGCATTAACACATATCCATCAAGTTTTTTTTTGCTGCGAGCTCTATGTTTGTAGACCTATTATAACCACTACTTGTATATGATGTAGAAAAACTTGAAAGCATATCTGGAAAGGCTTCGTTTCAATCTGATTTGTTGTAACATTAGGGTATAATGTTTTTTAATGGAATACTATATTCGTCTTGTTCTGTTTTTTAGCATTTCTTTTGCTTCATCTAATGAAATCTTAAAATCAACACCATTAGAAGAAGGATACACAACATAGGGGTCAACAGTATAAGACGCATCGACTGGAGATTTATAAATATTTTTATAAATTTCATCTAAATTGATTTTATTTGCTACTGCGTTTTTTACTGGTGCAACTAGTGTTGGTTCAGCATTATCAAAATCATTAAGCAATTTAGAAAGTTCTTTTTAAATTCTTGTTCATCAACAATAACACCGTCTTTACCAGCAGTAATAATCAAATTATTATCATCATTAATATAATAATCAGGGTTTACGACCTTATCTGGTAACAATTTATTTATTTCACTAATAACAGAAGATAAAAACTCATCATCAAAATTTATATTAGTAGAAATATTGTAATTATTTAATAAACAATTTAA
>VOFC01001285.1_pt1 | contig 47312 bp, 94 predicted proteins | sample 5384161 | NCBI WGS metagenome assembly VOFC01 (sample SAMN12384722, study PRJNA508395) | human gut metagenome | isolation source: healthy gut B | host: Homo sapiens | reverse complement strand
CACCTGAAGTTTTATAGGAGGTATGCATAAATGTCAGCTATGAAAATTAAAAAAAGGTGATACAGTAAGAGTTATCGCTGGTAAGGACAAAGGAAAAGAAGGTAAGGTTTCTTCAGTAGATCTTAAGAAGAATACTGTAACAGTCGAAGGTGTCAACATGCATACAAAAGCACACAAAACCAAGTGCACAGAACCAGAATGGTGGCATCGTTACTCAGGAAGGACCTATCAATGCTTCTAACGTAATGCTCGTTGTTAAAGGACAGACAACTAGAGTAGGATTTAAAGTAGAAGACGGAAAGAAAGTTCGTATTGCCAAGAAAACTGGCGAAGTTATTGATTAATTAAAGAGAGGAGGTCCAAGACGTGAGTAGACTTAAAGAGACTTATTTAAATGAGATTAAGGATGCAATGCAGAAGAAATTCGAATACAAGAACGAAATGCAGATCCCTAAACTTGATAAGATTGTTATAAATATGGGTGTTGGTGAAGCTAAGGAAAAACCGTAAGGTTTTAGATACAGCTGTAAAGGATCTTGAAACAATTACAGGACAGAAAGCAGTTGTTACAAGAGCTAAAAATTCAGTAGCTAACTTCAAGTTAAGAGAAGGACAGCCAATCGGATGTAAAGTAACTCTTAGAGGAGAAAGAGATGTATGAATTTGTTGACCGTTTAATAAATCTTGCATTACCTCGTGTACGTGACTTTAGAGGTGTAAATCCTAATGCATTTGATGGTCGTGGAAATTATGCTCTTGGTATCAAAGAACAGTTAATCTTCCCGGAAATTGAATATGATAAAGTAGACAAAGTAAGAGGTATGGATGTCATATTCGTTACAACCGCCAAGACTGACGAGGAAGCACGCGAACTTTTAACATTATTCAACATGCCGTTTGCAAAGTAATTAGGAGGTAGATCCATGGCTAGAACTGCTATGAAAGCAAAACAACAGCAAAGAAAAGCTAAATTCTCAACACAGGCTTACAACCGTTGTAGAATCTGTGGTCGTCCACATGCTTATTTAAAAAAAATACGGAATCTGCAGAATTTGCTTCCGTGAATTAGCATACAAGGGACAGATACCAGGCGTTAAAAAGGCAAGCTGGTAAGAGAAATTTGAAGGAGGAAATTTAACTATGACTATGAGTGATCCAATCGCAGATATGCTTACAAGAATCCGTAACGCAAATACTGCTAAACATGATACAGTAGATATCCCTGCATCAAAAATGAAGTTAGCAATTGCTGAAATTCTTTTTAAATGAAGGATATATCAAAAAGTATGAAGTTTTAGATGAAGAAAACTTTAAGAATATCAGAATCACATTAAAGTATGGTAAAGATAAGAACGAAAAAGGTTATTACAGGAATTAAGAAAATTTCTAAGCCAGGTCTTCGTGTTTATGCCGGAAAAGATGAATTACCAAGAGTTCTTGGAGGACTTGGTGTAGCTATCATCTCAACAAACAAAGGTGTGATTACAGATAAAGAAGCTAGAAAGGCAAACGTTGGTGGAGAAGTTCTCGCATTCGTTTGGTAAATAAAATTAGGAGGTAAGGCGAAATGTCACGTATAGGAAGAATGCCTATCGCTGTACCAGCAGGTGTAACTGTTGATATTGCAGAAAATAACAAGGTGACTGTCAAAGGCCCAAAGGGTGAACTTACAAGAGTTTTACCAGAGGCTATGGACATTAAAAAAGACGGCGAAGAAATCGTCGTTACAAGACCTAATGATTTAAAGAAAAATAAAGCATTACATGGTCTTACAAGAACACTTATTTACAATATGGTTGTAGGTGTTACAGAAGGTTACGAAAAGGTGCTTGAAGTTAACGGTGTTGGTTACAGAGCACAGAAACAGGGTAAGAAATTAGTCCTTTCATTAGGTTATTCACATCCGGTTGAAATGGAAGATCCAGAAGGCATCGAAACAGTACTTGATGGTCAGAATAAGATTATTGTTAAGGGAATTGATAAAGAAAAAGTTGGCCAGTACGCTGCAGAAATCAGAAAGTAAGAGAGCTCCTGAACCTTATAAGGGTAAGGGTATCAAATACGATACTGAAGTTATCAGACGTAAAGTTGGTAAGACTGGTAAGAAATAAGTTAAGGAGTGTAAGAATGGTTAGCAAGAAAAATAGAAGCGAAGTTCGTGTTAAGAAACATAACAGACTGCGTAATCATTTAAGTGGAACAACTGAATGTCCACGTTTAGCAGTATTCAGAAGCAATAATCATATGTATGCTCAAATTATCGACGATACCGTTGGCAAGACACTTGTTTCAGCTTCAACAAATGAACCTGAAGCTAAGAAAGCTCTTGAAAAGACTAATAACGTTGAAGCCGCAGCATATGTAGGTAAAGTAATTGCTGAAAGAGCAATTGAAAAGGTATTAAGGAAGTTGTTTACGATAGAGGCGGTTTCATTTATCAGGGTAAGATTCAGGCATTAGCAGATGCAGCTCGTGAAGCTGGTCTGGAATTTTAGTTGAGGAGGTAACACACATGAAACGTGAGATCATTGATGCAAGTCAGTTAGAATTAGAAGAAACAGTAGTGTCAATCAAACGTGTTACTAAGGTAGTTAAAGGTGGACGTAATATGCGTTTCGCAGCTTTAGTAGTTGTTGGTGACAAAAACGGACACGTTGGTGCAGGTTTAGGAAAAAGCAGCTGAAATTCCGGAAGCAATCCGTAAGGGTAAAGAAGATGCAATGAAGAGCCTGATTAGTGTTCCTATCGATCAGAACGATAGTATCCCATATGACATTATTGGAAAATTTGGAAGCGCTGAAGTATTACTTAAGAGAGCTCCAGAAGGTACTGGTGTTATCGCTGGTGGTCCTGCACGTAGTGTAGTAGAACTTGCCGGTATTAACAACATCAGAACAAAATCATTAGGAACAAACAACAAGCAGAACGTAGTTCTGGCTACAATTGAAGGATTAGCTGCATTAAAGACTCCGGAAGAAGTAGCTACACTTCGCGGTAAATCTGTTGAAGAGATTTTAGGCTAATAGGGAGGTAATTAGAGATGGCAGATAAATTAAAAGTTACTTTAGTTAAATCTACAATCGGTGCTGTTCCTAAGAATAAAAAGACTTGTGAAGCTTTAGGTCTTACAAAGCTTAACAAGACAGTTGAAATGCCGGATAACGAGGCAGTCAGAGGAATGATTCAGAGAGTTAGACATTTAGTAAAAGTTGAAGAGATTTAATCTAAATTAGACAAGGAGGTGCGACAATGGATTTATCAAATTTAAAGCCTGCAGAAGGCTCAAAGCATAGTGATAATTTCAGAAGAGGACGTGGACACGGATCTGGAAACGGCAAAACTGCTGGTAAAGGTCATAAAGGACAGAAAGCTCGTTCAGGAAGCCCTAGACCAGGTTTTGAAGGTGGTCAGATGCCATTATACAGAAGAATTCCAAAGAGAGGCTTTACAAACATTAATACAAAGCATATCGTTGGTATTAACGTAACAGCATTAGAAAGATTTGACAATGATGCAGTTGTTACAGTTGAAGCTTTACTTGAAGCTGGTGTAATTAAGAATCCACGCGATGGCGTTAAAATTCTTGGCAATGGCGAATTAACAAAGAAGCTTACTGTAAAGGTAAACGCTTTTTAGTGAAGGCGCTAAAGCTAAAATAGAAGCTGCAGGTGGAACTTGCGAGGTGATCTAATATGTTAGAAACCTTGAAGAAAGCATTAAAAAGTAAAAAAGAAATCAGAAAAAAGATTATTATATACATTTGTAATGCTGATTGTAGTAAGATTAGGTTGTCAGATAGCGATACCTTTTGTTAATGCAGACATGGTAGCAGAAGTTACTTCTCCTTTTAAGGAGGGTGGCTTCAGCTTCTTATCAGCTATTACAGGTGGATCTTTGGAGAATATGTCAATCTTTGCATTGAACATTACTCCATACATCACAGCATCCATCATTATGCAGTTGTTAACAATTGCTATTCCAAAGTTGGATGAACTTCAGAAAGATGGAGAAGAAGGTAGAAAAGAAAATAGCTGAAATTACTCGTTATTTAACAGTGGCTTTAGCTCTTATTGAATCAACAGCAATGATTATCGGATTCGCTAATCAGGGTATTTTCAACACAGATTCAATTAGTTATGGATCAATGAGCTCTCTTAGAAAATGGGGCGTTGTCCTAACTGGTATCATTGCCATGACAGCCGGTTCAGCAGTTCTTATGTGGATTGGTGAACGAATTACAGAGAAGGGCGTCGGTAATGGTATTTCTATAGTACTTACAATTAATATCATCTCAGGAATGCCAAGTCAGATATTTCTAACTTGTTTACAAAATTTGTAACAGGTGAGGGAAAATCTATCGGTATGAGAATATTATCAGCATTGATTATTATCGGTGTTATAGTTGGTATTGTAGTATTAGTAGTTATATTACAGGCAGCAACTAGAAATATTGCCGTTCAGATGTCACAGAAAGTACAGGGAAGAAGACAGGTAGGAGGACAGCAGTCAAATATTCCTTTAAAGGTTAATACAGCAGGTGTTATTCCTATTATTTTTGCTTCATCATTATTACAGTTCCCAGTAGTAATTGCATCATTTTTCGGCAAGCAGCCAGAGTGGGCTAACTATTTGACACAGTCACACTGGTGTAAACCATCACAGTTAAAATATTCAATTGGTTTTGTTGTATATTTGTTACTTGTATTATTCTTTGCTTATTTCTATACATCAATAACATTCAACCCACGTGAGGTTGCTAAAAACCTTAACGATAGAGGTGGATTTATCCCTGGTATCAGAAGTGGTAAACCAACAGTTGAATACTTAACAAAAAAATCTTAAACTACATTATATTTATTGGTGCAGTTGGACTTATTATAGTAGCTGTTATCCCAATTCTTGCGTCAGGTCTTTTACAGGAGCTAACGTTGGATTTGGTGGTACATCAATTATCATTATCGTAGGTGTTATTTTAGAAACACTTCAGACAATTAAGTCAATGATAACAGAACGTAGTTACAGTACTGTAAAAGGTATTTTCTAGTAGATTTTTTTTAAGGGGACAGCCTTTTTTTAGGCTATCCCCTTGATTGCTAGAAAAAAGCAGTTGAATTTGTTTTGGTGAGAGGAAATAAGAATATGAAAATTATAATGTTAGGAGCACCTGGTGCTGGTAAAGGCACTCAGGCGAAGAAGATTGCGGAAAAGTACAGCATTCCACATATCTCAACTGGTGATATTTTTAGAGCAAATATTAAAAATGGAACAGAATTAGGAAAAAAAGCTAAAACTTTTATTGATGCAGGACAGTTAGTTCCTGATGAATTGGTAGTAGATTTAGTTATTGATAGATTTAAAGAAGACGATTGCAAGAATGGTTATGTTTTAGACGGTTTCACAAGGACCATTCCACAGGCAGAAGCATTAGACAATGCACTTAAGGCAATTGGTGATAAAGTTGATTTTGCAATTGATGTTGAAGTGCCTGATGAAAACATTGTTAGAAGAATGGGTGGCCGTAGAGCCTGTGTTGGATGTGGAGCTACATATCATGTAGTATATAATCCAACAAAAGAAGAAGGAACATGTGATACATGTGGCGGAGAACTTATCGTAAGAGATGATGATAAACCTGAAACAGTTTTAAGCCGTCTTGAAGTATATCACAATCAGACACAGCCATTAATAGATTATTATAAGGAACAAGGCATCTTAAAGAGTGTTGATGGAACAGTTGATATGAAAGATGTTTTTAAAGCAATAGTTGAAATTTTAGGAGCATAAAGCTATGGCAGTTACAATTAAGTCAGAAAGAGAAATTCAATTAATGAGAGAAGCCGGAAAAATTCTTGCGAAAGTTCACGAAGAACTTGCACAGGAAGTAAAAGCCGGAATGACATCTTATCAGATAGATAAGATTTGCGAAGAGATAATCAGAGGATATGGATGTATCCCTTCATTTTTTAGGATATGAAGGATATCCCGGATCAGTTTGTATATCAATTAACGATGAAGTAGTTCATGGATTACCAAGCAAAGACAAAATCATTAGAGATGGTGATATAGTAAGCTTGGATACAGGTGTTATTTATAAAGGATATCAGTCTGATGCAGCAAGAACAATTGCTATTGGAGAAATAAGTAAAGAAGCACAGCAACTTATAGATGTTACAAAACAGAGCTTTTTGAAGGAATCAAATTTGCAAAAGAAGGAAATCATTTATATGACATTTCAGCAGCAATTGGCGACTATGCTGAAAAGTTTGGATATGGTGTTGTAAGAGATTTAGTTGGACACGGTATAGGAACAGAAATGCATGAAGATCCACAGATACCTAACTTTAGACAAAAGAGAAAAAAGGTATGAAGCTTCAAGCCGGAATGACATTGGCAATAGAACCAATGATTAATATTGGCAGACCTGATGTTGCGTGGACAGATGATGACTGGACAGTAGTTACAGATTCACTTTCATGGCACATTATGAAAATACAATCCTTATTACAAAGGGTGAACCTGAAATTTTATCATTATAAAAAACTGATTAAAAAATGGAGGATAAAAAAAATGTCAAAAGCAGATGTAATTGAAATAGAAGGAACAGTTGTAGAAAAAACTTCCTAACGCTATGTTCCGTGTAGAATTAGAAAACGGACACATAGTACTTGCTCACATTAGCGGAAAGTTAAGAATGAACTATATTAAGATTCTTCCTGGTGACAAAGTAACAATTGAAATGTCACCATACGATCTTTCAAAAGGAAGAATCATCTGGCGTGATAAATAAACAACGCATGTGAAAAGATAAATCGAAAATCCATGCTTGCATGAGATTTTCGATTTAACTTTTTCACATATGTTGCGCGTAAGCGCACTGAGATGAAGTGCGAAGCACGGAATCGAAGTGGCGTTGTTTATTAAAGGGTTATAAAAAAATAAACAAATCCATGCTTGTATGAGATTTTCGCTTTAGACTTTTGATATGTTGCGCATAAGCGCACTGAGATGAAGTGCGAAGCACGGAATCGAAGTGGCGTTGTTTATTAAAAGTTGTGAACAAAACGCTCACGAATCCATATTTTATGGGATAAAAAATAAATTTAAAAAATTTTAAAAAAAATGTTGTAATATTAGTTTTTATATGATACTATATTACCTGGACTTTTTTGTGAAAGGAGGATTTACTGTGAAAGTAAGATCATCAGTTAAACCAATTTGTGAAAAATGCAAAGTAATTAAAAGAAAAGGAAGCATCAGAGTAATCTGTGAAAATCCAAAGCACAAACAGCGTCAGGGATAATGATTGGATTGAAAGTGAATGATTAGATATTGTTCACTTGTTTGTGCGTCTATAGTTATGCATAGTCATAACTTTTGAAGATGCGGCTGCAGTAACGAAAAAGTTACTATCAAATATGTGGGGAAACCTACCTGCCAACCACTTATATTGCTGAAACAGGTTGGATGACGAAGAAATTAAGTAGTTATCTTATTATGCCGGATGACGAAGAAATTATACTTCGTACAGAAACTAATAAAGTATATGAATAATATGGGTGCGTACAACATTTCAGACGTGGTAACACGGGCTACGTAATTTATATATTCATGCAAATTAACTAATGGAGGTTATACACATGGCTCGTATTTCAGGTGTTGACTTACCAAGAGAAAAGAGAGTTGAAATTGGCTTGACTTATATTTATGGTATCGGTCTTACAAGCTCAAAGAGAATTTTTAACTGAAGCTGGTGTTAATCCAGACACACGTTGTAAGGATTTGACAGATGATGAAGTTAAAAGATTAGCGATGTTATCGATGCAAGTCAGACAGTTGAAGGTGATTTAAGAAGAGAAATCGCATTAAACATTAAGAGATTACAGGAAATTGGATGCTACAGAGGTATCCGTCATAGAAGAGGGACTTCCAGTTCGTGGTCAGAATACAAAGAACAATGCCAGAACAAGAAAAGGTCCTAAGAGAACTGTAGCAAACAAGAAAAATAATAGTAAAACCCATAAGGGAGGTTAGTTTAGAAAATGGCTAAGAAAGTTACAAAGAAAGTGACAAAAAAAGTGTTAAGAAAAACGTTGAACACGGACAGGCACATATTCAGGCATCATTTAACAATACAATTGTTACATTAACAGATGCAGAAGGAAATGCTTTATCATGGGCAAGTGCTGGCGGTCTGGGATTTAGAGGTTCAAGGAAATCTACTCCTTATGCAGCTCAGATGGCAGCAGAGACTGCTACTAAGGCGGCTTTAGTACATGGTTTAAAGTCTGTAGATGTTATGGTTAAGGGTCCTGGTTCAGGAAGAGAAGCAGCAATTCGTGCACTTCAGGCATGTGGTCTTGAAGTTACAAGCATTAAGGATGTAACACCAGTTCCGCATAACGGATGTCGCCCACCAAAGCGTCGTAGAGTTTAATTTAGGAGGAAAAAATTACATGGCAGTAAATAGAGTCCCTGTTCTTAAAAGATGCAGATCTCTTGATTTAGATCCAATTTATTTAGGAATAGATAAGAAATCAAATAGAAATTTAAACAGATCTAGCAGAAAATGAGTGAGTACGGTCTTCAGTTAAGAGAGAAGCAGAAAGCTAAGTTCATTTATGGCGTGTTAGAAAAGCCTTTCAGAAATTATTATCAGAAAGCACAGAAGAAACCTGGTATGACAGGTGAAAATCTTATGATTATATTAGAAACTAGACTTGACAATGTTATTTTCCGTATGGGATTTGCAAGAACAAGAAAAGAAGCTAGACAGATAGTTGATCATAAGCATGTTTTAGTAAATGGTAAGCAGGTTAACATTCCTTCTTATTTAATCAAAGTTGGTGATGTTATCGAAATCAAAGAGAAATGCAAAGGTTCTCAGAGATACAAAGATATCATCGAAGTTACTGGTGGAAGAACAGTCCCAGCATGGGTTGAAGTAGACCAGGAAAATCTTAAAGGTGAAATCAAAGAACTCCCTAAGAGAGATGAAATTGATGTACCTGTAGATGAAATGCTTATTGTCGAATTATATTCTAAATAAGATTTATTATTTATTTATATTATTTTACAATAGGTTTAAGCAATTCCCAATAAAGGAGGGGCTAATTAGTGTTCGATTTTGAAAAACCAAATATTTTAGTAGAAAAGTCAGACGATGGAAGATACGGTAAGTTTGTAGTAGAACCACTTGAAAAGAGGTTATGGTACAACACTTGGTAATGCTTTAAGAAGAATTATGCTTTCATCATTACCAGGATCTGCTGTAAGCCAGATTAAGATTGATGGAGTTCTCCATGAATTTAGCTCAGTGCCTGGTGTAAAAAGAAGATGTTACAGAGATTGTATTAAACATCAAACAGCTTGAAATCAAGAACAATAGTACAACAGATGAACCTAAGGTTGCACATATTGATGTAACAGGAGACTGCGTAGTAACTGCTGCAGATATCCAGGTTGATTCTGATATCGAGATTTTAAATCCGGACTTAGTTATCGCAACACTTAATGGTGGTGCAGATAGCAAACTTAGTATGGAATTAATCATTACTAAGGGTAGAGGTTATGTAAGTTCAGAAAAGAACAAGAATGATAGCTTACCAATCGGTGTTATTGCAGTTGATTCAATCTACACTCCAGTAGAAAGAGTTAATATGTCAGTACAGAACACTCGTGTTGGTCAGGTTACAGACTTTGATAAACTTACATTAGACGTTTACACAAATGGTACATTAGATACTGATGAAGCCGTAAGCTTAGCGTCAAAAGTTCTTTGCGAACACTTAAAGTTATTCATCGATTTGTCTGAAACTTCAAAGGATATTGAAGTAATTGCAGAACCAGTTGATGATGAAATTGATAAAGTGTTAGAGATGAACATAGATGAATTAGAGTTATCAGTTCGTTCATACAATTGTTTGAAGAGAGCAGGTATCAATACAGTTGAGGAATTAGTAAATAAGACTTCAGAAGATATGATGAAGGTAAGAAACCTTGGTCGTAAGTCATTAGAAGAAGTACTTGCTAAGTTAAAAGAACTCGGCCTTGGATTGAGACCAAGCGACGAAAAACTAATAAATGTCAGTTTGTTAAGGATAGTTACTTAATATCCTTAATAAATACTTATGACATGCCGCCGACTAATAGTAAGGGGCGTTACGAAAATTGGAGGTAAAAAAAATGGCAGGTTATAGAAAACTTGGAAGAACTTCAAGTCAAAGAAAAGCTTTAATTAGAGGTCAGGTTACAAGTCTTTTAAATAACGGTAAGATTGTCACAACAGAAGCTAGAGCTAAAGAAATCAGCAAAGTTGCTGAAGGACTTATTGCATTAGCAGTTAAGGAAAAAAGACAATTTTGATGAAGTTGAAGTAACAGCTAAGGTTGCTCGTAAAGACAAAGATGGCAAGAGAGTTAAAGAAGTTGTTGATGGTAAGAAAGTAACAGTTTTCGATGAAGTTAAGAAAACTATTAAGAAAGATCAGCCTTCACGTCTTCACGCTAGACGTCAGATGAACAAAGTTCTTTACACAGTAACAGAGAATACTGGAAAGAAGAAAGACACAAAGAAAGTTGACTTAACAAACAAGTTATTCGACGAAATCGCTCCAAAGTATGCTGACCGTAAGGGTGGCTATACAAGAATCGTTAAGATTGGCTTAAGAAAAGGTGATGCAGCAATGGAAGTACTTCTTGAATTAGTATAATTTATGAAATAATCATAAACAATGTTATATACAGATAGGCAGACAGTATTGTTTGCCTATCTTTCTTTTTTTGAAAAAATGATTAGTTAAGAGAAAAATGATTAAGATGTTAAAAAAAGATTACACAGATTATGACTGGTTTTAAACTTTTACAATCCTGTAATCTTAAAAAATTTGCTTGCATTTTGTAAATTTACTTAGTATAGTGTAATACGTATTTACTTAAGAGAGGTTGAAGAATGTATATATTAGCAGTTAATTTGTTTGGAAGTCTTGCAGACATTATGAGTATGGCATATGGACCGGCATTGGCTATTTCAGGAATGATAGGCACATTAATGGCCTTATTTGTTATTCAGGACAAACCATATAAAAGTTTTAGGACTTTTCGTAACAAGAAAGTTTAAAAGAGCAGAACATAATCATAAATACGCAATATTAATACCGGCACGTAATGAGGAAACCGTAATTGGAAACCTTATTAATAGTATAAAGAAGCAGGATTATCCACAGGACTTAATTACTATATTTGTCGTGGCAGACAATTGTACTGATAACACAGCACAGATTGCAAGAGAGAAGGGTGCCATTTGTTATGAACATCATAATCCTGATGAGAGGACAAAAGGGTTTGCCTTAAAATACTTATTTGAGCAGATTCAGAGAGATTATGGCATTACATCTTTTGAAGGCTATTTTATATTTGATTCAGATAATCTTTTAAAGAAAGATTACATATCAAGAATGAATGATTCTTTTTGACGCAGGTGAGAAGATTATAACTTCTTACAGAGCAACAAAGAATTTCAGTGAAAACTGGATTGCATCAACATATGCATTACATTGGTTAAGGTCAATACGAACAAGACATAGAGCAAGATCATTTTTTTACATTTGGCAACAAATATTCAGGGAACAGGATTCCTTTTTTGCCAGTGAGATTGTAAAAGACGGATGGAAGTATACTTCATTAACAGAAGATAGAGCTTTAACAGCAGACTGTGTTGTTGAGGGCTATGAGATTTCATATAATGATGAAGCAATATTTTATGATGAACAGCCGGTAAGCTTAAAAGTAGCTTTAAGACAGCGTTTAAGATGGGCAAAGGGTCATCTGCAGGCATTTGCCGAAAGTGGATGGGGATTGTTTAAGAATATCTTTATTGATACTCATACTCAGAGATATGATGATGACAAGTGGTATAATTACACATGGAGAACAATTAGACACAGATTTATGTCTTTTGATACATTTGCCCAGTTATTGCCTAAGAATATTATTAATATATTCAGATGGATTATTGTATATCTTATACTTTATCCGTTCTTCTGTTCTCAGTTTGGACTTGATAATATAAGAATACTTTATAACAGCACATGGCTTGCTCATGGAATCACTCATATTTTCGGAGATATAACGGTTTCATTGCCTGCGGGAGCGGAAACCTATGTATTAACCATTTTAATTGAAATATGGGTTAGAATTTACTATAGAATAGGGTTGTATTTCTTTAAAACATTAGAAGCTGTATATTTATTTATAATAGAAAACAAGCGTATGCCAAAGATAAGCATATGGAAGAAGATTTTGTATTGCTTTACATGGCCTACATTTGATATTATCGGAAGATATACTCAATACGTAGCTTTGTTTAAGAAAGTTGAATGGAAACCTATTCCACACAAAAGTGAAATCACAATTGACGATATATCGCAGGATTAAAATAATTATTAGTAAAAGAACTAAGACTAAAATTATTGCGTAAGAGATTATTAGAAATAAAAAGAAGTAATAAAATAATCAACATAAAAGAACCAATTGGAATTTGTAAGTTCCATCGGTTCTTTTTATGTTATCATTAACAGAAATCAATAGTTGAGTATTAAGTCTATTAAATAAATTTATTATAAAGAACTATTTTGATTTGAAATAGTCATATTTTAGCGTCAAATCGTTCTTTTTATAACATCAGAAATCAGATTGTTCATTGAATCAAGCTTGTTCGTACTCATTTTTTTGCCATTTGTAATTTGCTGATTCTCAACGTATACTTTTCCGTCATACCATGAGTAGTCGGAGAAGAAAGCATATCCTTTAAAATCATTGCTTAAAATATCATGACCAATATAATTATTGCTGTTGTAGTCAATACCGAAAAGATTTAATACAGTAGGCAAAATATCCATCTGCATATTAACTTTGCTAATACTTGTTAACTGGCCTAAATCACTGCTCCAAATAAAGAAAGGAGTGTGGTTGATTAAGTTGTTTGAAGTTTCTTTATATTTATCAAGTATTGATTTATCATCAAGTGTGTATAAGTAATGGTCAGCGTAAGCAACGATTACAGTGTTGTCATATAAGCCATTATCTTTAAGTGCCTGAATAAGACCAACCATATTGTCGGTTTCAGATGCAGCCATTTTCGCACAATCTTCTTCAGATAATTTTGGAACATTGCCCTTACCATATTTTTCTTCAGCAAGAATTTTCCAACTTCCTTTTCAGTAGTGAAAGGAGTGTGTGGTGAGTAAGTTATAATATAGTTAACAAAGTTGCCTTGCTGTTTAAAAAATCTTATTATAGAAAGTTTTGTTTAAAATCAACTCTCTGTCAAGAACATAACGTTCATCATTGTACTTCTGAATATCCTGTAAGCCGTAATAATTATCATAGCCCCAGCTTTTTTGTAGTTAATATCTCTTGAATAAAATTCACCTTTATTCATATGGAAAGCATTTACGCTGTAATTCTGTTCCTTAAACAATCTTGCCATAGTATAAGGAAAAGTATTTTTTGCTAAAAGAGTAAACATTTTCTATGTATGAAATAGGAGTTGTAAAACCTGTATTAACTGCAAACTCTGAATTAAATGTTGAACCGCCACCTGTATAAATTGAATAATGATTAGAAAAATCAATTGAATGTTTTCTAAGATTATATAAGTTAGGTGTAGTCTTCTTTGTAAGCATCCATGTATCCATTCCTTCTAATTGAAGGAAAATAAGATTTTGCCTTTAAACTTGCCTGTATAAGCATTTTCTTCTTTAGTATCCTCTGCTTTATAAATACTATCAAGGAATTTCTGGTCTTCATTACTTATTTCTTCTTCCGGTTTTAAGAAAGTGAAGTAAAAGTTTCTAACACTATATTCATATAAACCTGAAATCTTCAAGCTCTTGTTACAATCACTAAAGTTGTTATAAATATTTCTTGCGTTCTTAAAATTGTTCCATTTTAGGTTGTTGTTTGCATGTCCCAACAGGAAAGGTGTGAGAGTGTGTAAAACAAGGAAAAATACAAAAACTTTAAGAAAGCGTTTAGGCTTACATTTGTCATTAACAGGTAATTTCTTCCCTGTAATAATTCCGATTACAATTAATGCTATTGCAAATACATATATCAAAGGGTTGGTATTAAGGATTGTGTCCAAAATATAAGAACTTCCCTCGTCCCTCAATTCCAATAAGTTAAAACCGAAAACAAGTGATGTCATTGAATAGTAAATGCAATTAGTAAGGAACAGGGCAAAACTTATTATAAAAAATATCCAATAGGCTATTTTTGAACCCTTTCCTTTTAAAGAAGTGATTATTCCCATAAAAAGCACTATCCACAATATGGTGAATAAGTTTGGCACCGGATAATATGCAGGGTAATAGTCGACTTTGTATGCCCATAATCGGGTAATTAAATCCATAAGAAAAAATGGAATGACCGGATAAATATACTGACGGTGATTAGAAATATAAAGTCCGGCTTTTTAAGTATATTAATTAATTTATTCTTTTTTCGTATTCACTTTATTTACCTCCTCAAATAAAATAGCATAAAAGTATTTTAAGTTCAAGAAATACAGTAAATAATGGTCGCGTAAATTTGTTGTCGGAAAATACATGATAGAGAATTCCCCATGTTTGTATCGAAGTACTAGAACACTATCTATGATAATCCAACTGACATTTATTGTCAAAAATATCTTTTGTTCTGCTTGGCTGTATTTTATCTGACTTGCTGACGCAGTCAAGGACACAGCCTCCGGTGCAAAGCATCCTTGACTGCGTCAACAAGTCAGATATACTTTAATCAAGCAGGAACAAGAAGATTTATATCCATCGATTTACGTATATACTTAATTGTTTTTTGTTTTTAATCCTAATGTTGTATTCATTATCTCTTCATATTTTCCTGAGATTGTTTCTGCTTTTGTTCTCCTGTTAATTTCACTGCTTATTATGTCGCTTGCACTCATAATCAATTCTTCTGCTCCGGCAACCATAGGCAGTTCTGCTTTCTGACTTCTTACAAGTTCCAGCATACTGTTCTTGTTATAATGCCACTCTCTGAGTCTTGCCATTTTTGATGCACCCAGTCTGCTCCAACCCAGAGCAAGTGTACTCATTCGCGATGACAATACATGACTTACATGCCCTTCGGCACTGCATGCACACACGCCATTTCTTCTCCAAAGTCGTCTTTTGGCCGCTGTCCAGTTATTTTTGATATGCTTTGCAGCTTCCTGAATTCTTTTGAGCTGACTCTCTGTTTTTGCGCATCCTTCTAATCTTTCTACTATTTCATCGAATTCTTTCTTTGTTCCATCTCTTATGATTTTGCATACTCCGACTCTTGCATCTTCTTTGCTGTCCAACATATGTGATGTCATTTTTAACACATATTTGCTTAGATGAAATTCATCCAATACATACTCTATGCTTCCGAGCTGGTTCATTCCCTCTTTAATCCATGCTCCACCATCTGAATTAATATAAATTTTCTTTATGCCTTCCATATCATATGCTGTATAAACATAGCGTCTTATCCTTGCCCAGAATTCTTTGTTTGATTCATCACATCCACTGCAAAAATATTTTGTGTTTATCAACTTATTTCGTTTGCTTCCTGGTGCTTCAGGCGCAACTCCCTCATACACATATACGAGTTTTGTTATTGCTCCATTCTTTTTTCTTCCATTTTCACTTACTTCCAGGTCGCCTTTTTCTCTTGGAATTGCAGAGCGTAGTGGTCCTCATCTGCATCAATATAAAGATAATCCACTTTCTTTTTCTCCGGCTCTTCCGGTATTATTTCAGGAAATTTTGTTTTGTGAAGCATATCTTTTACCGCGGTTTTGCTTATACTGTCCGATTCGTTTACAGACTCACCTCCACGTCTATAAGAAGTCTGTACAGCTTCTTCGTATACTTTTACCATTGCATCTTCTGTAAGCCGTTGATTTTCTTCAAATCCCATTACCTTATCTAGAAGATAGCACATCTCAAACTTCCCATCTTCATTCTTTTCTTTTGATACATAAAGTGTTTTCATAAAAGATACAGTACCAAGAGTTGTAATTAAATCTTTCTCGCAATCTTTCTTCTCAACATGCCAGTTCATCTTTCTTTTTACACTGTTTTTTATTGCCATATCCATCTCTTCGAGAGTTTCTTTGATAATCTCTACTCCGAGTTTATTTAATGTTTCTTTTAGTTCTTCAATGTATTCAGCAAACTTGCTTGGATCTCTGTATAAATTTTCGGAAACTTTTAATAATTCATTGATGCAAACTTCGTTAAAATACTGTATAATTTCTTTCATAAGAGGATACCTTTCTTTTAAAGTTTTTTGTAGTAATTAATACTTTATCACAAAGTAAGGGGTTCCTCTTATTTTTTTGTTTTATTTTCCGACTAAAAATTTACGCTAGCGTAAATAATAATAAAAAACAGACGAATATATTAAAGTTGCAAAATTTACGCAAATACAATACAATGAATGAGTTAAGATAAAGTAATGGATTTTAAAATAAAAACAGGAGAAAAATCTTGGGAATTTTAAAAATAAAAATTTAATTCATGATTACATTGATGAAGAAGAAGACTCAAAGTTTAGGGCAATTGATAATGTAAGTTTTGATGTTGAGGCAGGACAGTTTATAACCATATTGGGACATAACGGTTCAGGTAAATCATCATTGGCAAAACACATTAATGCGTTGCTTATGCCAACAGAAGGTTCAGTATGGATTGACGGCATAGAGACAACTAATGAGGAAAGAGTTTTGGACATCAGACAGACAGCAGGAATGGTATTCCAAAATCCTGACAATCAGATTGTGGCGACTATGGTTGAAGAGGATGTGGCTTTTGGACCTGAAAACATACAGGTGCCTACTGCTGAAATATGGAAAAGAGTTGAAAGAGCTCTTGGAAGTGTAAATATGACAAGGTTCAGACATAAGTCACCACTTAAACTGTCAGGTGGACAGAAGCAGAGAGTGGCAATTGCAGGAATTATAGCAATGGAACCTAAATGTATTGTTTTGGATGAGCCTACGGCAATGCTTGATCCTGTTGGAAGAAATGAGGTAATAGACACACTTCACAGTCTTAATGAAGAAAAGGGGATAACAATTATTCTTATAACTCATCATATGAATGAGGCAATTAAGGCGGACAGGGTTTTTGTTATGGACAAGGGAAAACTTGTTATGCAGGGTAGTCCAAAGGAAGTTTTTTCACATGTTGAAAAGCTTAAAAGTCTTGGCCTTGAAGTACCACAGGTTACAGAATTGGCTTATATGCTTAAAAAAAGAGTGGTCTTAATATAGAAGACGGAATTTTGACAGTGGAAGAATTAATGATGCAAATAAACGAAAACAGGTAAGGAATATGTCATTAAAATTAGAAGATGTAAGTTTTGTTTATGGAGCCAGGAACAAGTTCTGAAACAAAAGCATTAAATAATGTTAATTTAGAAATTAATAAAGGCGAGTTTGTAGCTATTATCGGTCACACAGGATCAGGCAAGTCTACATTAATACAGCATTTTAACGGTTTAGAGAAAGCAACATCGGGAAATGTTTATTATGATGGAAAAAACATTGCAGATAAGGGCTTTGACATAAGAGGTTTAAGATGTAAGGTAGGACTTGTATTTCAGTATCCTGAACATCAGTTATTTGAGGAATCAGTTATAAAAGATGTTTGTTTTGGACCGCTTAATCAGGGCTGCACAAAGGAACAGGCAATAGAAAAGGCAAAAGAAGCCTTACAGCTTGTTGGTGTACGAGAAGAATTGTACGAGAAAACTCCTTTTGAACTGTCAGGTGGTCAGAAGAGACGAGTGGCAATAGCGGGAGTTCTTGCAATGAATCCGGAAATACTTATTTTAGACGAACCAACAGCAGGACTTGATCCGGCAGGTAGGGATAAAATATTAAATCGTCTAAAAGAGCTTAGAGAAAAAAAAAAAAGGAATAGGAATAGTCCTTGTTTCTCATAGTATGGAGGATGTAGCTAACTACGCCGAAAGAATTATTGTAATGAATAAGGGGCAGGTTATGTATGATGATGCCCCACATAATGTTTTTAAACATTATAAAAAAGTTAGAACAAATAGGTCTTGCGGCTCCTCAGATAACATATATTATGCATCAGCTTAAGGAGGATGGACTTGATGTTGATGAAAATATTATTAATCTGGAAGAAGCAAAGGAAAGTATATTGAAAAGTTTAGGAAGATAAAATGGTAGATATAACAATTGGACAATATTATCCGGAAGATTCAGTAATACATAAACTGGACCCAAGAGTTAAACTTTTTGGAACGTTAGTTTTTGTAGTAATGGTTTTTATGATTAACAATGTAATAGGTTATGGACTGATTACGTTATTTCTGGGAATAGTAATAAAGATGTCAAAGGTACCTTTTAAGAAGATGATGAAAGGCATAAGAGGGATTATTTTTATTATGCTGTTAAGTGTAGTTTTTAATATTTTTCTTACGCCGGGAGATGTGATTGTCCATTTTCTTATTTTTTTACAATAACAAAACAGGGAATTATAAAAGGTGTTTATATGGCGATAAGACTTGTGCTATTAGTAGTTGGAACATCAGTTATGACACTAACAACAACACCTAACGATTTAGCGGACGGTCTTGAAAAATCATTTGAATTTTGAACGTAATCAAATTTCCTGTACATGAAATAGCTATGGTAATGTCTTTGGCATTAAGATTTATTCCTACTTTAATGGAAGAAACAGACAAGATAACTAAGGCACAAAAGGCAAGAGGTGCCAGTTTTGATACAGGAAATATATTGCAGAGGGCGAAAAGCTTAATACCTATATTAATACCGCTTTTTGTATCTTCAATTAGAAGAGCTGCTGATTTGGCAACTGCAATGGAAGCAAGATGTTATCATGGCGGTGAAAGAACAAAAATGAAACCTTTAAGCTATAATAGACATGATGCATATGCATATGTTGTATGTTTTTGATTATAGCAATAATTTTAGGTACTAATTTTATGGTTAATAACATTACAACCATAAATATGTTAATATTAGTTGAATAAATGTTAATAAAGGAACGCAAATGAAGAGAGTAAGGTTAATAATTGCTTATGATGGAACCAATTACTGCGGTTGGCAAGTGCAGATTAACGGAATAACTGTTGAAGAAGTTCTTAATAAAGCATTAAAAAGATTTATTAAATGAAGAAATTGCAGTTATAGGTGCAAGCCGTACTGATTCAGGGGTACATGCAATGGGAAATGTAGCTGTTTTTGATACGGAAACAAGGATTCCTGCAGAAAAAATATCTTTTGCACTTAATCAAAGATTGCCTAACGATATTAGAATCCAAAAATCAGATGAAGTCCCACTTGATTGGCATCCACGATACAGAGATAGCACAAAAACATATGAATATAAGATTTTAAATAGAAGGTTTCCTGATCCATTGCAAAGGTTTTACACACATTTTATGTATATGCCTTTGGATGAGCAGAAAATGAAAGAGGCAGCAGAGTACATAGTTGGAGAACACGACTTTGCCAGCTTTTGCTCAGCAGGAAGTCAGGTAGAAAGTACTGTAAGAACGGTATATTCTCTTAGTGTAAACAAAAAGAGATGATGTAATATCAATCAGAATTACAGGAAATGGTTTCTTATATAATATGGTAAGAATAATCGTTGGTACATTAATAAAGGTAGGACTTGGAGTTTATCCGCCGGAACATGTAAAGGAAATAATAGAGGCAAAAGACAGATATGTTGCAGGCCCTAAAGCTCCGGCGTGCGGTCTTACACTAGTTGGAATAGAGTATAGTGAATAAGTTGTACAAAATATTCATAGATGAAAATAAAGTATAGTGAGTAAGCTATATAGAATTGTTCATAAATGATAATAAAGCGTAAATAAAGAACTTTTATAAAAGCTTTAATAAATGGATATAAAGAAAGCTTAAATAAACGCAAAAAAGAGTCTTGACAGCAAATATTAAATACCGTATAATCATTTATTGTGACAAGGTATGCACGATAGTTTTATGCCCTAGCCAAAGCCCCGGTACGGACATTTAACACATAAATTTTTTTAGAAAAGCAAAATTTCAGGAGGTAAACCAATGAAAACATATATGGCTAGTCCATCAGATATTGAAAGAAAATGGTATGTAGTTGACGCTACAGGATATACATTAGGTCGTTTGTCATCAGAAGTTGCTAAGATTTTAAGAGGAAAGAACAAACCACAGTTCACACCTCATATCGACACAGGTGACTATGTAATTATTACAAACGCAGATAAAATCACAGTAACAGGTAAGAAATTAGAACAGAAGATTTACTATCGTCATTCAGACTACGTTGGTGGTATGAAGGAAATGACATTAAAAGAAAAAGCTTGATAAGAAGCCTGAAAGTGTTATTGAACTTGCAGTTAAAGGCATGCTTCCAAAGGGACCTTTAGGAAGAGCAATGATTAAGAAACTTTTTGTTTATGCTGGACCAGAGCATCCACACGCAGCTCAGAAACCAGAAGAATTAACATTTTAGTTAACTGAGAGGAGGAAATAACAATGGCTACAGAAAAGTATTATGGAACAGGAAGAAGAAAAAGCAGTATTGCCAGAGTATATTTAGTACCAGGTAATGGTAATATTACAATTAATAAGAGAAGTATTGATGAATACTTCGGATTAGAAACATTAAAGGTTATCGTACGTCAGCCATTAGCAGCAATCGATGCTGTTGATAAGTTTGATGTAATCATCACAGTACACGGTGGCGGATTCACAGGTCAGGCTGGTGCTATCAGACATGGTATTTCAAGAGCATTACTTCAGGCTGATTCAGATGAGTACAGACCAACATTAAAGAAGGCTGGTTACCTCACAAGAGATCCAAGAATGAAGGAAAGAAAGAAACCAGGTCTTAAAGCAGCTCGTAGAGCACCACAGTTTTCAAAGAGATAGTTATATCAAAACACACAACCCCCGAAAAGCCTATGCTTACGGGGGTTTTCTTTTTTAAAAGTGTGTTAAAATATACAAAAATCAGTGCGTAATACACAAACAATACACAAGCAATACACAAGAAAAAATGGTATCTTGTGCAAGATTTTAATAGTCTTGTGCAAGATATTGATTTAACAAAAAAAGGTGCCGATTAGGCACCAATTTTTTTACAATATTCAATTATGGCAGAGCGAGCTTCTCTCTTGGTTCGGCAATGTACTTTATAGCCATCTTTAAAAATAATATCATAACCATCATGCATATTCCCGGTAATTCCTGAAATTAATTCTTTGTTTTTATCTGCAACCTGCATAGTATCAAAAAAAGCCTTCCTGATCTTTTCTAATTAAATCCTGTATATAACAATTAATAGACATCCCTTTTTTGGTTTGCAAGAACTTTAATCGTATTCTTCATACCCTTTGGTACCGCAAGATGTATTCTTTCATAGTGTTCATTATAGAATTGTTGTTTGTACTTGTTTTTATTCATAAGTATCACCTGCTTAAATTTTATTTATGGCTTCAAGCTTATAAGGTAGGTCAATATGTGTATAAACAGCTCTAGTCACATTCTGTCCCTTATGCCCCACAATTTGTTGAAGAATGCGTTCATCCACACAAACTTCTGTTAAAAGACTAATGCACGTATGTCTTGCATCATGTGGTCGGTGTCCTTTATAAGTTGGTTTTTTTTATCTTCAACAGGTACTAATTGACCCATATTTAATTGAACCATTACAGGAACCCAATAGGAATCATAATAATTACGATAAGTAAAATGTTTTTCACTTGGGGAGCAGATTAAATAATCACTATTTTTTTTCATCCAATATTCAAATAAAGGAACAATTTTTTTCTGCAATTGGAACTTCTCTAATACCGGTAGCAGTCTTAGATTCTTTCACAAAAAACCATCTTTCTTCAAGATGAATATCTTCTTTCTTTAAGTCTAGTAATTCGCCTATTCTAAGTCCTGTATATATTAGAATTAAAACAACTGAAACATACTCATTGGAATCCTTAGCATCCCAAATGGCTTTAATTTGCTTTTTGCTAAAAGGTTTTCTATTAAACGCATTAGATTACCAGCTGATTTAATATCTATGTATTTTATCAATTCTCTTTTTTCAGGCGGTAAATATTCGTGTATTACGGCATAATCATACATAAGACCTAGTAGGACCTTATATTTTCTTAAGGTAGGATAGTTCTTACCTGATTTGTCAGCTATTTGTTGTAAGTGATCTAGCTTAATATCAGTTAGTACCATATTTTCAATATCTGAGCATAGTTTAAATGCTGCTTTATATCCTTTCACATTTGATTCTGACACCGTTGGAAAATGTTTTTCTGACCACTTTTCATACAATGTTTTAAAAGTTAATCTTCCAACAGTTAAATCATAAGGATTTTCGTTATAATCCGCCAGGGCTTGTAAGGCTTCTTTCTGCGTAGCATAATAACCTAAATTACCATAAATTTGTTTAGCCTTTCCATCAACTAAACATCGTTGTAAAGTAATTCTGACTCTCCAAGGTTTTCGTCTTTTTCCTGAAAGCTTATGTACGCTTCCGTATCCATTAGGTAATCTCATATTGTATTCCTTTCTCCCTAAAAAGGGTATAAAAATAACACCCAGCATTTGACCGGATGCTCCAAAGATGATACAATACAACTTGTCTAGGGTGGTATTTATATCACTTGTGGAGCTGGTCGTTAGCGGCTGGCTCTTTTATTTTAGATTCTAAACCCTTCGATTTCGAGGGGTTGAATGTTGACTAAATATTAACTAAGTATTGACTAAACGTTGACTAAATGCTTCGATTTGATATAATATACTTAGCAAGAGAACCGAAAGCTAGATTGAGCCTAGCTTCTGGTTGTGATAGTAAGTTAAGAAGTAACGTCTACCTTTACCAGAGAGAGGACGTTACTTTTTTGCATTAATGATAGCTAATACAAGAGTAATAACAGCACAAAGCATAATTACAAATTCGAATAAATCTCCATATGTAACCATTGGCATCAGCTCCTTTCGTAGAATACAGAAGCCAGCCAACCGCCCCTTCGGTTCCCCTGGTAAGCATATTATATTTTCAAAGTACTTTTAGTTAGTCACTTATCTTATGTCAAAAATTCTTAATCACACCGACTGAATTATATCCAAACTCAATAATGTAATTTTTGTGCTTTATGTAGGAACCATATTTATGCATATAAGCGTTTATGGTGTCTGCCAGGAACTGCTCTGTTACGTTTAAGAACTCAGCAGTCTCATAAAAAATTAGTGCAGTGGTTCTCATAAGCTGCAATAATGCTGTCTAGATCAATCAATTTCTGATACCCCCAAAGCCTTGCTCTATGCTCCTGTTGGCGATTGGATGCAGAACTCATAGTTAATATATTCCCGTTAGAAGTATGATGATGTCCCATCTCTTCTGCCAAAACACAACGTTTCTGTGTAGAGTTTTTCCAAACTATCACTTATACCAACAACACCGTCACAGTACAATCCTTTAATGTTAGGGTTTTCAAAAGTGTAAACAATAATCTCTATACCATCCTCGCAGGCTTCTGATTCTAATTGTTCTAACTTATTCAAGAAATCACCTCCCCACTAGAGTATAATTTTTTAGGTGTCCGATAAAAAGGACTACTTTCTTTTTATTCTTTACAAATTCAACGAAGTTTTTAATTTCTTCCATTTCTGCTTCTGAAAATTCCTCACCCTCAAAGTGTGCTGCAAGAGTGTTGACTTCTGGGAAAGAGGATTTATCTTCTATTAAATCAGATTTATTTATATGAAAGTAATCAGCTAAGGCTTGTACTTTTCCCATACGTGGAATAGCAATGCCTTGGCACCAAGTATTAAATGTTTGAGGGGAGACATCAATACTTTTGGCTATTTCAAGCTGTGTTTTTCCACTATTAGCAATATAAGCTTTCAAATTTCTTGAAAATATTTCTTTTGAACATCTTCACTCATATTAGATACCTCCTATTTATATTATATAATGATAATACAATTTAATTTTATTAAAGTCAACGAAAAAACAAAAAATTTGATTTTAGTATTGACATCAAATTAAATTTGATATATTATATAGGAGTAGCAAGGAGATAGCAGGAAAGGAGAAAAGAAATGGAACACGAAGAAATGAATTTAGCAGAATTATTAAAACAAACTACAGAAGAAAATCAAACAAGAAAGATCTTAGCAATCTTGGAAGAGAGTGAAGATTTAGAGAAAGCAAAAGAAAAAGTAAAAGCCCTACTTAAATAACTAAGTAGGGCGGTAAATAACAAACACACACAAGGGCGACACTTCTTAACATTCCTGCTAAGTCGCCCAAGTGATATAAAGATTATAGCAGGAAGTTAATTAAATGTAAAGAGAGGAGAGATAAAAGTGGCAGAAATACAGATTAGTTTAGCAGCAGCCAGAGTTAATGCTGGAATGACACAAGAAAAAGTAGCAAAGGAAATGCACGTTTCAAAAAATACAATAGTAAATTGGGAAAAAGGAACGTCCGAACCAACAATAAACCAAGGTAAAGAGTTAGCTGCTTTATATAATATGCCATTAGACTATATTTTTTACCAAATAAATCAAATTAAATTTGATTAAAGAAAAGAGGAGAAACCAATGGATTTAACAGAATTGTTAAACAAAACGCTTGAATTATTGAATGTAAAAAACGCAAATGAAATAACCGAAAAATTATTTGATGTTGTTAAAGATAACAGAAACGACATATACGAAAAATTTTCGGAATTAGTTTCCAATGATTTATCAAAAGACTGGCTTCAACAAATATATCAATATTATTTGGCAGACAGAAAAGAAAAAAAAGCAGGATTATACACCAGTTTCATTGGCAAGGTTAACAGGAATGCTTGCAGGAGAAAGTGAACAAGTAATTGATATGTGTGCAGGAAGTGGGGCTTTGACAATTCAAATGTGGAATCTAAATCATAATGCCAAATTTGAATTATATGAATTAGATGAAAATGTTATTCCATTTCTGTTATTCAATATGGCAGTTAGAAACATTGAATGTATTGTGTATCACGCAGACATATTAAGCGAGGAAATTTTTAACACATTCAAGATAAAAAAAGGAATAAGATTTGGGAAATTGAGGTAGTAAATGAAAGCGTTGATATCGAATCCACCATTTAATTTAAAATGGAAAAGTCCACCATTTGCACAAATTCAACCAAGATTTGCAGAGTTTGACGTGCCACCAGATAGTAATGCAAATTTCGCATTTGTTTTGTCGGGTGTGCAAAAAGCAGATAAATGTGTGTTTATTCTTCCACAATCAGTTTTACAGTCAAAAGAAGAAAAGGAAATACGCAAACAGCTAATCTGTAAAAATTACGTTGAAGCAGTTATAGTGTGCCCCGACAGTATGTTTGAAGCTACAGGAGTTGGAACGTGTATTTTGGTATTAAACAAGCACAAGGCAACAGCAACAGTTGAATTTATTGACTTAAAAGAAAAATATCAAATAGAAGAGCGTGAGCAAAGAGGACAGTATGGTGGCAAGGCTCATACAAATAGAGTTTATAAAAAGCAATACAAGGTTTTTTCAGAGGAGACAATAATTGAAGCTTTACAGTGGATATCTGAGAGAGCGAGCATTCCGGGATATTGTAAAAGTGTACCAATTAAAGAAATAGAAGAAAATGAGTATACCTTATTGGCTGGACATTACATAGAGATTGTTTATGAAGAAAATGTTCATAGGAGTTATGAAGAAATAACAAAAGACATTAACAGAATAGTCAAAGAAAAGAATGCGTGCAAATTGACAATAAATGAAAGTTTGGCTAAATCAATGGGATTTGATGTTGCTTTATATAAAAAAGATGCTGAAGACAACAAGGAATTTAATGAAATATTGAAAAAATTAGTAGCAGAACCAATCATTAAACACAATTATTTTGCTACATCAAAAAATAAAAATGAAATAAAGTTTGAAAATGCAAGTAAGGAAATTTTGTCTAGCGTTTTAATAATGATATTAAATAGTTGGAAGCAACACATCTACTATTTAAATCAAGAAGAAAATCGGTATTTGTCAGAATTAAGAGATGCGTTATTACCAGATTTAATGAGTGGAAAAATAAATTTGTGAAGAAATAATTAGCCGAAAAACGTTGACAAACCTCGTGCTTTACAGCACAAGGAAAACCTCGGAAAAAGTCGTATCATTTTAATATCAAAACGAAAGGAGCAAAGGAATGATACAGACAACCATTAGGATACCAACAGAGCTACACGTAAAGCTTAAGGAATTGGCGAAGAAAAGAGGTTTGACAGTTAATGCGTTAATTATTCAGGCTTTATGGAAATTATAGGAGGTGTGAATATGGGGGAAAGAATGACAGTAAAGGAAGCTGCAGCATTATTAGAATGCTCTCAGGAAACAATAAGGCTGGGATTAATTGCAAATGTGTATAAATTTGGTTATGCGGTTAAGACTTCATCAAAATATACATACGTCATTATGAGGAATAAATTTTATGAAGAAACCGGCATAGAAAGGGGTGATTGAATTGGTGGGAGCAATTGACAGCTTAAGAAACTTAAGGCAGACCTGCATTAAGTATTCAGGAAGTTGTAAGAGCTGTCCCTTGGGCAGACAGATGAACATTAATAACACTTTGTGTCCGCATCTGACTAAGCCAATTAGTTGGACGGATGAAAAGACTACCGAAATGGTAAGAAAGATTGAGGATAAGGATGATTATTGTAGACAAAAACAAGGCAACAATGGCAGGTCCTGATGAATTAATTGAATGTGAGGCAATGATATTTGTGGAGGCTGTAAAGAGGCATTTTATTAAAAAGCATGGTGAAAACATAGGAAAGGAAATGTTTGAGATGTTGCTGGAATGTTCTGTGATGTCGGATGAAGAAGCTGAAAAGCGTGCAAGAGAAAACAAAAATAAAACTGTCAAGAGAAGAAAATGAAATGTTGAATAAATTCATACATTTAATGTTCAGTTAGAGAGCTTATGGAAACAAACAAAAGACTTGAAGTGAAAGAAGTTAAAAGAAAAGAGCCTGAATATATACCACTACATTCAAGCTCATACAAAAACAAACCACTTAAAGATTACCACATTATCGCTGAAAAGTACAGAGTACTTAACGGATTCAAGAACGTGGTAATAGGAGTAATTACCGGAGCAGTGATGTTAGTCAATGGCTGGATTGAGGTAGACAACAAGGCAGGGCAGTTACTTGTGGCTCTGGGAATGGTGATACTGGTTACATTGATGATGCACTGCACAGATGAAATTCTTAATGAACAGGTTGATTAGAAATGGTTATAAGAAAGAAATTTGCAAGTAAACCTGAATGGCTTCTTGCAAGAAAGGGAAAGATAGGTGGTTCTGATGCAGCAGCAGTGTTGGGACTTAATCCCTACAAGAACAATGTGGAGTTTTGGAATGAAATGGTTGGAATAACCAAGCCAAGAGACATATCAAATGAACCGTATGTAATATATGGAAGCAGGGCAGAGGAACACATAAGAGCAATATTTGCATTGGACCACCCGGAATACAAGGTTGAATACTTTGGTGATAACATGCTTCTCAATGACAAGTATCCGTTTGCGCACGCATCACTTGATGGAGAACTTACAGAACTTGAAACCGGGAGGAAGGGAATATTTGAATGCAAGACCAGTGAGCTTTTTGGTTCAATGCACAAGGAAAAATGGGATGGTGAACACATCCCGGACAATTATTACATACAGGTGCTTCATTACCTGATGGTGACGGAATATGAGTTTGTCGAACTCAGGGCACAGATAAAGAGTGTGTGGAATAAGAGCATAAGACTAATCACAAAGGATTATCACATTGAAAGGGCAGATGTTGAGGAAGACATTGAAATAATAAAAAGGTCAGAAAGGGAGTTCATGGAGCTTGTGAAAAAAAAAAAAAAGCCGGCTCTCATTCTGCCGGAAATTTAAAACAGGAGGAATACCAAAAGATGGAATTAAAAATCTACAATCCAACAATGGATAATGCACTAAAGCACATTGATTGGAACTTTGAGGAATTAAAAAAAGAAGTTACTGAAAAGGCAAACGTGTACAAGTCATTGGTGTACACGGATGAAAACATAAAGGAAGCAAAGGCTGACAGGGCAACACTTAATAAGTTCAGCAAGGCATTGAATGACGGAAAGAAAGATGTCAAGAAGATGATGCTTGAACCATACAGTGTGTTTGAAGGCCAGGTAAAGGAACTGATTGCAATTGTAGATGAGGCAAATGCCAACATTGACAGTCAGGTAAAGGCTTATGACCAGAAGAAAAGGGAAGAGAAGCTTATAAAGGTTGAGGAGATATATGACAGGACCTTTGCAAGTGCCGAAGAGTTGAAGGAGATACTCACATTCAAACGTGTTTTCAAGGAAAGTTATCTGAATGTGACAACAACATTAAAGTCAATAACCAATGATATGGAGCATATGAGAGACAGTGTAAGACACGACTTGAAGTCATTAATGCTGAAACCGGTGAATATCAGTTTGAAATGAAACAGAAATACATTGAAACCCTCAACATTACAGAAGCATTGATGGTTAAACAGACATACGAGGAAAATGCAAGAAGAAAAGCCGAGTATGAGGCAAGAAGAAAGGCAGAACTTGAGGAAAGACAGGCAAGAGAAAAGGCAGAAGCCGAAAAAACTTGCAGAGGCAGGAAAGAAGGAACCGGAGCAGAAGCAGGAAAGTGTTTCACAGACTGTTGAGGAAGAGGCACAGGAAGAAAGAACAGAAGAAAATCAGGAAGAGAAAACACACACAATAGTAATCAGGGTGTGTGGAACAGGAAAAAACAGCTCAATGCATTGGGTGAGTTCCTTACGAAAAACAATATTAAATATGAGCAGATACAGTAGGAGGAAATGAAATGGCAGTATCAAACAGTTTGGCAAAAAGACAAGAAACAAGTTTTACGGCATATTTGAAAAATGATGCAGTAAAGAATCAGATTAATGAGGTTGTTGGTGGAAAGAACGGAAAGAGATTCATCAGTTCAATAGTAAGTGCGGTTGGAAACAATCCAACATTACAGGAATGTCAAAATTCATCAATAGTAAGTGCAGCATTGCTTGGAGAGAGTCTTAATCTATCTCCAAGTCCACAGCTTGGACAGTATTACATGGTTCCGTTCAAGGATAACAAAAACAGGAACAAAGGTGGCACAGTTCCAGCTTGGATACAAGGGCTACATTCAGCTGGCAATCAGATCAGGACAGTACAAGAAGTTAAATGTGCTGGCAATTAAGAAAGGTGAGTTAATCAGATTCGATCCACTTAATGAAGACATAGAAGTAAATCTCATTTCAGATGAAAATGAGAGAGAAAAGGCAGAAACAATTGGCTATTATGCAATGTTTGAGTATGTCAATGGATTCAGGAAGGCAATGTACTGGTCAAAGGAAAAGATGAAGGCTCACGCAGTGAAGTATTCACAGGGATATGCATCAGACTTGAAGAAGGGAACGAAGTGGACCTTCTGGAGCAAGGACTTTGACGGAATGGCATACAAGACAATGTTGAGACAAATCATAAGCAAGTGGGGAATAATGAGCATTGACCTACAGACAGCACTTGACAGCGACATGACAGTAATTAATGAGGATGGAACACATACATATGTGGAAACAACACCTGTTGAGCAGTCAGAAGATGAAACTTATGAGGAAGTAGTGGAGCAGACAGCAGAACAGACAGTTGAGGAAACAGAGAGTGTTCCAGAAGAAAAGAAAAAAACAATGAGGAACCGGTTGAAAACAAGGTTCAGACAGAATCAAAGCCATTCTTCAATTATTAAAAACAGACAGTCATAAATCAAAATATATATCACAAAATTGTAAGACCTGTCACCTGAATGGTGGCAGGCAGAAAGGAGACGTGACAATGAACATTTCAGATTACATCCCTTTCGGAAAGGACAATGCGATTTCAAGAAAAAAAAGCTAGAGAAGGTGACAGGATTGTCAGACAGAGACATAAGGGAAGAAATTGCAATGGCCAGAAGAAACACGGTAATACTTAATCTATCCAATGGACAAGGGTATTTTCAACCAATAGAGGGCGAGGAAGATGAACTTGTCATTAAGTATTACAAACAGGAAAGCAGCAGATTAAAGAGAATAGGTTGGTCGTTGCTGGCAACAAGGAAAAAGAGTAAGGAGATACAGAATGGCAGTTAATGCAAGGCAGAAGGGGCAAGGTTTGAAAGACAACTTGCCGGGCATCTAAGGGAATACGGATACAGAACCAGAAGAGGCCAGCAGTATTGTGGGGCAAATGGTGATGCAGACGTTGTGGGACTTCCGGGAATACATATAGAAGCAAAACATCAGGAAAAAATGCACTTGTATGACTGGATGGAGCAGGCAAGAAGAGATTCAAGGCAGGATGAACTTCCGGCAGTGTTTCACAAGAAAAAACAATGCAGACATTCTGGTGACAATGACACTTGATGATTGGATGCAGATATATATAGGGAATATGAAGCAGGAAACTACATTAAGATGGGAGAAACAAATGGGAAGACCTATAAAGGCAGGACTTAGTTATTTCCCGAAAGATGTTGATTATTATGAAGACTTTAAAATAATGGACCTGATGAATGAATATGGTCCATTGGGTCAAACCATTTACGACATAGTCATTTCGATGGTTTACCGAGAGGGTTACTTTCTTGAGTTTAAAAACTTTGAACAGCTCAAGAAGAACCTTCCGGTTAAAATCATCAAGACAATCGGTAACAGATGGGTTAACAAAAAAGACTTTGTGTTACAAGTTATTCTCTCTTGTGCGGACATAGGTCTGTTTGATCATGACCTCCTGATGCAAGGAGTTATAACCTCTGTTGGAATTCAGCGACGCTACGATACAGTGACTGTTAGGAACAAAGTCCAGAAAACAAGGTACAGGTTGATTGATGAAAAAGGTCAACCCTTATTAAATGAACCATTAAAACCGATAAATGTAACAGAAACAAGTGTAAATGTAACAGAAACCAACATAAATGATACGGAAATACAACAAAAGAAAATAAAAGAAAACAAAAAGTAAAAAGAAAATATAAAGTATTTTTCCAACGAAAACCTTAATGATGTGTTTAGGCAATTTCTGGAACTTAGGGAACAAAAGGGAAGACAGATTGTTGGCTATCAGATACAGACATTGATTGAGAGACTTGAACAGGTGGCAGACACGGACGAGGAGAAAATACAGGCAGTCAAGAATGCCATAGCAGGTGATTGGAGTAATTTTATCCTGTAAAGAAAGAGCAACAAAAAACAAGAAGACATTTAATGACCAAAGGCAATATGACTACCAGGCATTGGAAAGACGACTGATTGAAAACAGAGACAAGAGGAGGACAACAAAATGAAAATTAAGGACATAGAAATTCGCTTAGAGGAATTGGACAGAATGGAATCGCAGATTTTATTTTCAGTTTCAATCTTATCAGCAGATGATCACGTAAGATTGGCAAGAATCAAGGAAGAGAGAGCAGAGCTTAAGGCGAACTGGAGGAATTGAATGAGAAAAAGACAAGTAAGGAATTTGGCTGCATTTTAACACACGAACAGGAAGAGTTCATAAATGACGGAAGACCAAGAGACAATGCACTAAAGATTTTTAGGGCAAAGGCTTATGGCAATGGAGGAAATAAGGATGGCAAGAATGTCAAAAGAGGAACAGGCAAGACGTGAGGGTATGGCATATGCTCTGAGGTTTGCAAGAGAAAAGGGATTGGATGCCTTGGAAGCAGACCTGAAAATGAGAAATGCCATTGATCTACCTTTTAAGGGTATCAAAGGCAGACTTAGACAAATTCAGTGACAATGTTAAGTACAACACAGTACTGTATGTAAAAATCCTAATGGCTGTAACAATGCATGATGAATTTGGTTTTGGTAACAAAAAGAATAAAGCAGATGTTTGAGAGATTCGACAACAAGGCTGAATGCATTGCAGGCGAAAAAAGCACTTTGATGAATACGGAAGCGGTGAGGATGTTGAAATCCCATTGCTTGGAATAACAAACAAATGAATGGAGAGCTGTAAGTAATGTATGGAATGAAATACACGGATGAAATGAAGCAATTCATTCTGGATAATTACAAGGGAAGATATAACCAGGAGCTTGCAGACCTGTTTAATCAGAAGTTCAATACCAACATAACAAGTAGAACGATTAAATCATACAAGGCAAACAATAAATTAAATTCAGGATTAACCGGCAAGTTCAGAAAGGGGCAGACACCACACAACAAGGGCAAGAAAATGCCAAAGGAAGTCTATGAAAAAGTAAAACACACAATGTTTGCAAATGGCAACGTTCCACCAAACCACAGACCTGTTGGAAGTGAAAGAATTTCAAAAGACGGATACATAGAGGTTAAGGTTGCAGAGCCTAACAAGTGGAGATTAAAGCAGAGAGTTGTGTATGAAGAAGCTAAGGGAAAAATCCCCGAAGGCTGCACAATAATATTCCTTGATGGAAATAAGCAAAATTGCAACATTGACAATCTAAGGTGCATAACCCGGTCGGAACTACTATATCTCAACTGCAACGGGTTGAACAATTCAAATGAGATTACGGAAACTGGGATTCTAATGGCAAGGTTAGACAGAGCCAAGAACAAAAAAGAAGCAGGAACTAAAGGACAAAAAATGTTAAGAAATGTTAAGGAGTGAAACAAATACCAAAATATAAGTTGGAAGGAGATGTAGGATTATGTTGAAAATAAAAAGATGATATAGATCTAAATGAACTTAGAAAGTTTGGCTTTAAAACAGGTAAGGAATGGGCAGATTCAGGAGAACGTTGTCTGAAAGGCGCTGGATTTGAGTATATGCACGGATGGTGGCATAAATTCCTGATGGATGAGGAAGATGAAAATAAGATAGCCTATATATCTGAAGCATATGATATTCCTAGTGTTCAAATATCCGTAAGGACAGATTTCCATAGATATATATATGTAGATGTTGCTATAGAGGGAAGCTATCATTCTTCGGATTTAGATGTTGTAACGGAAACTATATATGAGTTAACTAAGGCAGGACTGCTAGAAATTAAAAAGGAGATGGAAAGATGAAGATTGAAGATAACAGAAGTAATGTAAGAACATTTAGTGATTTAATTGTGGGAGATTGGTTCGAATGTGAAAATAATATTTATATTAAAATTGATGAAAAGACTAATCATTTAAAGTATAACGCTGTGGATGCAGAGACAGGAATAATGTATAAGGTGAGTGAAAATATGAATGTGTGCTTATTAGACGATGTAACATTAGTGTTGAATTAAGGAGGACAATATGGAAATCAAAGAAGCAATAGAATTTCTTAAAAAATATACAGATGATGAAGTGTATACACACAAATGCATAACATCCCATAACATGGCAATCTCAGCCCTTGAAAAGCAGGAAAAAATTTCAAGAACAGTTCTTGAAGGAAAATATTTTTGTCCAAGATGTAAATGCTTAATGATTCATTCAGGCTACTGTAAAAATTGCGGACAAAATACATATTAGATTGGAGTGATTTATAAATGTTGCACATATTAATTCCTATATTTGTAGGAATAGGGATTGCAACCATGTTTCTTCATATAGTTGAAATTTTAATTTTTCTATTTTCTAAAATAAAAAGCGAATGAAATATGAACGCAAGATTAAATTTCTTTGCAAGCATACATATAAGATTGATTCAATTTGTGGAGATGGAGAAGTTGAAGTGACGTGTTGCAAATGTGGTAAGAAAAAGTTTATACGATTTAGCTCTAAATCTCTTACAGAGTTTCGAATAGGAGGGAAGAAATGCGATTAATAGATGCAGATAAATTAATGGGAGAATTACATGAATCATTGAAAGGTGATTGTGATTTAAGAAAAGATTATGAATTTATGGGCATAGATGAGTTCATTGAAAATCAGCCAACAGCCTATAACGTGGATAAGGTTTTAGAACAATTGGAATATAGCAGAGTGCCTAATACAGGTATTGCAGGTTATCACAAAGTGGTCGAGATAGTGAAAGGCGGTGGAATAGATGGAAACACCAATACTTGATGTATGTTGCGGTAGTAAGATGTTTTACTTTTGATAAAAAATAATCCCCAAGTAACATTTATGGATTGTAGAGAATTAGAAGATGTCTTATGTGATGGCCGAAAATTAGAAATAAAACCTGACATAGTAGGTGATTTCAGAAACATTCCATTTACTGACAATAGTTTTTCTATGGTTGTGTTTGACCCACCACATTTACATAGAATTGGAGAAAATTCGTGGATGGCTAAAAAATACGGAAAACTGTCAGATACATGGAGAGAAGATATAAGCAAAAGGTTTTTCAGAGTGTTTGAGAGTATTAAAGCCTAATGGTACTTTGATATTTAAGTGGAACGAAGAGCAGATAAAATTATCAAAATACTACCATTGTTTTTCGAAAAAGCCAATATTAGGAAACAGAAGAGCAAAGACACATTGGCTGGTATTTATGAAAGAGAGGTGATTAGATGGCAATTATTAATACAATAGCTATTATTATGGTAATTGGAGCAGTGTTCGTCTTGTGGGCGATATGCAAGTTGCAGGATAAGGATTAGGGGCAAAGGTACATTGACAATTGAATATTGGTAGTTGCGTGTGGTATTATGTATATTAGATTATAAAAAATACATAAGGAGTAAAAATGAATTGGAATATAGTTGTGACACCACTCTTAACAACATTATCAGGTGTCTTGGTGTTTGTGGCAGGTCAAATTTTTCTTGAATGTTGCATAAAACCATCACAAGAATACCATAAAATAAAGTCTGAAATTAGTTATTTATTGGTATTGTATGCAAATGTATATATGAATCCGGAAATCTATGAAGAAAATAAAGGAGTTTTATATACCACAAAAGAAAAGGAAAAGAAGAGAAAAAAAGCTGAAAAAAGAGTTAAGAGAAGCAGCAGCAAAACTAATCGGGGTTAAGCAACAAAACCACTTTTGGTTAAGAAAGATGATATTGCAGCGGCAAGTGCAAATCTTATTGGGCTATCTAATGGATTATATTCTAGTGTAACAAATCAAGAGACACAAAGAAAACAAAATGAATTATGCAGGGAAAAATTAAAAAATCATTACATTTAAAGTAAAATATCTAACCAACTACCAGTATTCGGTGGTTGGTTTTTTATATGCAGAAAAATAGAGAAAGGATTGGTAAAGTGACAGAAGTAAATAAAGCTAAAGAGTATCTGCTACAGGTTAGTCGGGCAGAGCACAGAATAAAAAGACTAAAAAGAAGAGATTCTGACGTTACAGGAATTAGTTACAAGTACAAGTGCAATCAGCCAAGGGGAAAGGGTAATATCTTCAACGTCACAAGACAAGATGGCAGATACAATTTGTACTATTGAGGAAAAAGATAGAAGAATGGAACATAGAGGTTCGCACACTGGTTGAGGTAAGAGCCGAGGTTATGGCAGTAATTTCAAAGGTAAGCAATGAGGTATGCAGAGAAATACTGTATAAGCGATATTGTCAATCTAAAAAATGGGAAGAAATAGCAATAGAAATGGATATGTCATATAGGCACACTACTAGATTGCACGGAATGGGATTACAGGAAATAGAAAAATTAATGAATGTGTCCTTGAATGTCCCTATGAACATAGATTATCATTAGAATGTGATAAATGAGTAAAGCAGAGAAAAAATTTTTGTTTATCTGAATGAAACCCTCTAAAAGTATTTATGGTAAAACGTCTTAAGGCAGTCGAAAGGCTGTCTTTTTCGTGGGGAAATAGGAGAAAAATGCAGGATAAAAAAGTAAATATATTAGGATCAGAATACACAATTACATACGATGTTCCAGATGAGCAAATGCCTGAAGGTTCAGACGGCATTATGGATTATTCAATAAAAACAATTAAAATTGCAGAATTGGTACAAGAGAAAGATTCAGTAAGAGATTTGCAGTTATATATGAAACAGGTAGTTAGACACGAAATAATACATGCGTTTTTATATGAATCAGGATTATGGAGTAACAGTAATTCGTCAGATTGTTGGGCATTGAATGAAGAAATGGTGGATTGGTTTGCTATTCAATTTCCTAAAATATTTGATGCTTTTAAAGAAGCAGAGTGCTTATAAAATAAATTCGGTAAGAAAGGGGCGGTTGCAGTGACTGACAGACAAGTTATATTTGCAAATGAATATTTGATTGATCTGAATGGAACAAGGGCGTATAAGGAAGCATATCCACACGTCAAAAATGATAATACAGCAGCAGCGGCAGCCGCTCGTCTTATGAATGTTCCGGAGATTAAGGAATACATAGATGAAAGAATTAAGGACAGGCTGGAAAGAATTGAGGTTACGCAGGATGATGTGATTCAGGAGCTTGCAGCAGTTGCCTTTGCCAATGGTTCTGAATATGCCAAGGTTGTGACTAAGCCGGTGATGATGAAGACACCGGATGGTGATTATGTCCCGGCATTGGATAGTGAAGGAAATCAGATGTATTATCAGGCAGTTGAGATTACTGAAACTGATGAGCTTTCAAGAAGACAGATTAAGGCTATTTCAGGTATTAAGCAGGGCAAGAATGGAATAGAGCTGACTACCTATGACAAGGTAAAGGCTTTGGAACTGTTGGGAAGACATTTAGAATGTTTAAGGATAAGGTTGAGGTGTCAGGAAATGTTAACAATCCTTTTGAGGGATTAAGTACTGAACAACTGCTTAGATTGGCAGGTGAGGACCTTGAATCTGAATAAGAATTTAATAAAGCTTTATGCAAGGGTAGAGCTGGCAAGAAGAAATTTTTGGCAGTACTGCAAATTAAAGGCTCCTGACTTCTACAAGGAAGACAGGGGCTTTTTACGTGACTTCTGTAATGAGTTACAGCAGTTCATAAAATCAGATGATGAAGTAATGGTTGTTAATATGCCGCCAAGACATGGAAAGTCCAGAACAGTTGGTAATTTTGTTGAATGGGTTCTTGGAAATGACCAAACACAGAAGATTATGACAGGATCATACAATGAAACATTGTCTACAACGTTTTCAAAGGGCGTGAGAAACACGATTCTTGAAACAAAGGCAGATGAAAACAAGGCTGTTTATTCAGATGTGTTCCCGGGAGTAACCATTAAACGTGGTGATGGTGCAATGAATATGTGGTCACTTGAAAATGGCTATAACAATTATTTGGCAACATCCCCAACAGGAACTGCAACAGGTTTTGGCGCAACGTTAATGATTATTGATGACTTGATTAAGTCAGCACTGGAAGCTAATAATGCAAATATTCTGGATAATCATTGGACCTGGTTTACGGACACAATGATGTCAAGACTTGAAGAGGGGGGCAAGATTATCATTGTAATGACAAGATGGCATAGTTTGGATTTGGCTGGCAGGGCATTGGAACACTTTAAGAGCATAGGCGTAAAGGTAAGGCATATATGCTATAAGGCTGTTAAGAAAAGATGGAACAATGCTTTGTCCTGAAATTTTGTCAAAAAAGATCATACGAAAATAAAAAGATGTCAATGGGAATAGATATTGCAGAAGCAAACTATCAGCAGAATCCTATTGATATAAAGGGCAGAATGTACACTTCATTTAAGACGTACAAAGAAATGCCACAATTTAAGCAGATTAGAAATTATACAGATACCGCAGATGAAGGTAAGGGATTACTTATGCAGTATTAACTACGGAGTAACATTTGACAATGAAGCGTACGTACTTGATGTTATATATACGCAGGAACCAATGGAAGTTACAGAGCCGTTAACAGCTAAGCTGTTATTTGATGGAAATGTAAATATTGCAAGAATAGAATCAAATAATGGTGGTAGAGGATTTGCCAGAAGTGTTAAGAGAATACTTCAGGATGAATTAAAAAGTAACAAGACAGTTATTAAGTGGTTTACACAGCATAACAACAAGAATGCAAGAATTTTTTCAAATTCAGCGTGGGTAATGCAACACATATATTTTCCTGAAGACTGGAAGAACAGATGGCCTGATTATTATAAGGCAATGTCAAGGTATCAGAGAGAAGGAAAAAATGACCATGACGATGCACAGGATGCAACAACAGGAATTGCAGAGGATTGTGCTAAGAAGTCTGATGGATTATCAGTATTAAAAAAAAAAAAAAAAAAAAAGTAAAGAGGTGAAACAAGTGGATTTAGTTAGAATGAAGGAATTATTAAGTCAGTATATGCCGGGGCATGCAATGTATATGGTTAGATGTGATATTGCTGACAGATATTACAGAAATCAGAGTGACGTGCTATATGGTCCTAAAAAGGAAGATGAAGAAGGTCATCCGTTGAGAAATGCAGACAACAGAATACCCCGCAACTTTCACGGATTGATAGTTAACCAGAAAGCAGCTTATGCATTCACTACACCGCCTACTTTTGACATTGGTAGTTCTAAGGCTAATGCAGAGATATTAAAGGCCTTGGGGGATGAATATAGAAAAGAGTGCATGGAGCTTTGTGTTAATGCAGCCAATGCAGGTGTTGCATGGATTCATTATTGGACAAATGAGCTAAATGAATTTGAGTGGGCAGTTATTGATAGCAAACAGATTGTTCCGATATGGAATAAGTCAGCAAAACAGAAGCTGATAGGAGCATTAAGAGTATATACACAGATAGATGAAGCAGATGGTAAAAACTACACAATATATGAATATTGGAACAAAGAGGAATGTCAGGTATACAGAAGACTTCAATCAGATTTAAATTATGACAACTTAACAGATTATGCAATATTTGACAATCCGACAACAGGAGAACTCGTAAGTGAGTATAGTCACGGAATGGAGGAAATACCTTTCATTCCGTTTTTTAATAACAACATTAAGTCTTCTGACCTTGATAACATTAAGCCTTTGATTGATGTGTATGACAAGGTGTTTAGTGGCTTTATTAATGACCTTGAAGATGTTCAGGAGCTTATATTTGTTCTTTCCGGATATGGTGGAACAGATTTAAATGTATTCTTGCAGGATTTGAAGAAATACAAGGTTATAAAAATGGATTCAGATGAAGGTGCAGGTGTAAGCACTCTTAACATTGAGATTCCTATTGAAGCAAGAAACAGTGTTCTTGATGCCACAAGAAAGGCTATTTTCGAACAGGGGCAGGGATTTGATCCAAGACCTGAAAATTTTGGTAATCAGTCAGGAGAGGCTCTTAAATTTATGTATTCATTATTGGAAATGAAAACAGGTTTAATGGAAACAGAGTTTCAGTTAGGTTTTGCCAAGCTGGTAAGAGCAATCTGCAACTTTAAGAACATTAAGTGTGACAACATTGTTCAGACTTGGACCAGAACCTGTATTAAGAATGAGCAGGAGCAGGCAGCCATATGCAAGGACAGCGTTGGAATCATAAGTCAAAAACAATACTTAAGAATCATCCGTTTGTTGAGGATGTGGAAACAGAGCTTAAACAGATTCAGAAGGAAAATGAAGAAAAGGCACAGAATTCTGACGTATATCAACAGATGTTTGCTAAACAGCCAAATGGAGATGGAAATAATGGTGATGATTCGACTAAAGAGGGCGATAACTCAGTAGGTGGAGCAAATGAAGAATAGCGAATATTGGAAGAAAAGATTTGTTGAAATGGAAGAAGCAACACATCAGACTTCCGTAAAGAAGACAATGGATATTCAGGAGCAGTTTGATAAGTCTCAGAAGATAATTGAAGAAAAGATAAATGCCTGGTATCAGAGATATGCGGATAATAATAACATATCTCTGTTGGAAGCAAGAAAGTCCCTTTAATGATAAGGAATTAAAGGAACTTAAGTGGGATGTAGAGGAATACATAAAAAAGGGCAGGGAAAAAACGCTTTTTCAGGTGAATGGGTAAAGGAACTTGAAAATGCATCTGCCAGAGCGCACATAAGCAGACTTGAAGCGTTGGAGTTACAGTGTAGACAGCAGGCAGAAACAGCTTTTGGAAACCTGAATGATGAAGTAAGTAAGCACATAAAGGATGTTTACAAGAATAGTTATTACAGAACAGCCTTTGAAATTCAAAAGGGTGTGGGCGTTGGTTCAAGTTTTGCAACTTTAAATGACAAGCTAATTGAAAAAGTGGTAAATAAGCCTTGGTTAGCTGATGGTAAGAATTTCAGTGACAGAATATGGGGCAACAAGACACAGCTTATAAATCAGTTACACACAAGTTTAAGCCAGATGTGTATTACAGGTGCAGGACCAGATAAGGCAATAAGTCAAATTGCAAGTAAGATGAATGTAAGCAAGGCTAATGCAGGAAGACTTGTAATGACTGAATCGGCTTATTTTAGTTCAACGGCTCAAAAGGAATGCTTTAAGGAGTTGGATGTTGAAAGATATGAGATTGTAGCTACATTGGACGGTCATACATCAGACATCTGTCAGGAAATGGATGGCAAAGTATTCAAGATGAGCGAATATGAAGAGGGTGTAACAGCTCCGCCATTCCACGTTAATTGTAGAAGCTGTACAGCACCTTATTTTGATGATGAATTTACCAAAGGTGAGCAAAGAGCTGCAAGAGATGAAGAGGGTGATACGTATTATGTTCCTGCGGATATGACGTATAAAAATTGGAAGAAAAATGTAGACAACGGCTTTAAATTTGAGCAGAAAATAAAAATAAGTAAAAATATTAACGAAGAACAATTATTTAGACCTGTAAATTTAGATAAGAACAATGTGTTCGAAAGCAATAGAGGGATGTTAATATATTGGCTTATAAAATAATTAATGCAAAAAATAATATATATGTTTCTAAAGGTGTTAGACTTAAACCTAAAGAGTTACATAAAATTGATTTGAGCATAACACAATCGTTAGAAAAATTAAAAATTGTAAATTCTGACAATTTACCAACAATAGTTATTATAGATAGTTCTGAAATGCAAACAGGTGCAATGGCATCATATAATGCGATAAAAAACAAATTGTATATTGATAAAGTAATAGGAAATAAAGTGAAATTGTTGGAATTGCAAAGGGATGCTGCAAGCCCTAAAAATGTATTGAGTACATATGTACATGAATACATACATTGGATGGATGCACAATCTTATAGAATAGGACACGGTGAAATAATTGATAGTAAAGAATATCTTTATTGGGTTAGGCATAAATCAAAGAAAAAAAGATTGATAAACTTATCAATAAGGGTTACAATATTAATGAAATTAGTAATTATGCAAATATAAAAATAAAGAGGGAAAGTATGACGAGGAAGGTATACACCGAGTACCGAGTTAAAAAAATTGTTAGGAGAGTGATTTAAATGAGGTTGCCTTTGACACCTGAAATGAAAAAAATATGGAATGAAATAGAACCTTATCTAATACAGGATAGTAATGGATTAAATATAGCAGATGATGCCCCACAGGAGATTAAAAGATTTAAATAAGGAATTTGATAGATTAATAAAAGAACAATCGGATTTTGCAGAAAGTTTAGAGATGTAGATACCATCTAGTCAAAAGGCTAGGTGGTATTTTTTATACCCAAAAACAGAAAGGACAGATGATAATGAGAAAAACTTTGATTAAAACATTAAATCTTGAAAACGGAAAACTGTACGGTGAAATAGATGGCAGACGAATATGTATGGCAGAATGTGAGCCTACAGTTGAAATATATGAGCATAGTACTAAAGTTCCGTTTGTTGGGAGCGTAAGTTATGGTATAAAGAAGCATCACATTACAATAATAATTTGCGATAATGTGCAGCAGACAAATGATATAGATGAAAAGATTATAAGTTCTGTTAGCAGATACAGTATTTTGGCAGAGATTTGGAGAAGAGACGGAATATTTGAAACTATTACATTTGACAATATTATACCGACAGAAATTGATTTGGATGGAGCATGGAAGTTTGAAGTAGAAGTTGATGCCAGGTTATTGAAAAAACTAATGCAGTTGTAGGAGTGAATATTTATGTACAAGGAAGAATTACAGGAACAGATTACAAGATGTAAGGATATGCAGAGTAAATGTAGAATAGATGATATTGATACATTTATTAGGCTTAGTAACAGAATAGAGGAGTTGACAGGTAAAATTGATAAAACTGAAAAACAGTTAGTTGTTCCAGTGCAAAATGACGAAAATAAAATAGAAATGTTCTAAAATATAGTAAGTTTCTCTTTTTATATGGTAAAATATAACAAAATATTTATAGGAGGAAGAATATATGAGTGAAACTAAAGCTAAAAGGGGCATGGTTGTCTAATCTGTCTAATTGTATTTATAGGATTTATTGTTGCAGTAACATTTGGAATTATTCAAACAATGAAGAATCCAGAGCTGTACGCAGAAAAAAAGTAAGGTTGAAGAAGCGGTTGGATGTTCAAAAGAAGAAGCAAAATCAATTGAAGACATTTTAAAGAAATGTGACATTACAGATTATCAGGACGTTAAAGCGGATGAAGGTCTTAATGGAGCGTGGAAGAAGAATGATAAGGGCTATAGAGTAGATGCACAAAGTGGAAATGAAGTGTTAATGTGGCTTAATCAGAAAAACAAGGTAATAGTATTAAAATATGGTGATAATGTTTTATATAAAAAGGAAAAGTCAAAGCTAAATTATCAGATTATACTTTAACAAATGATGAAATAGTTAACTGGCAGGTGGAATGTCAAAGTCAGGTTGAAGCAATGCTAAAATCACCAAGTTCGGCAAAATTTGGTGGATGGAAATATGGAAAAGATAAAAAGCAAATAGTAGTGCAGGGATATGTTGATGCTGAAAATAGTTTTGGAGCAGAAATAAGAAGCCAATTTCAGTTTAAAATTAATAGAAAAACTGAAGCAATAACATCATTTATATTTGATGGACAAGAATTGATGCAGTAAAGAATTTAATAACGTTAATCAGAGAGCTTAGAAATAGGCTCTCTTTTTTATATGCCTTTTTCTGTAGGCACTAAAGAACAGAAATACCTTGCCGAAGGTATATCGGTAGAATCAATCACCAGTAGAACTGGAATAAAACATCTATGGAGGTAATAAAAATGGAATGGTTAAAGGAATTGCTTGAAAAAAGCAAAAATTACAGATGGAAAACTTAATGTTGATGAAGTAATGGAGGCTGCAAAGAAAGAGTTTCCTAAGCACGCTGTACCAAAGAACGTGTTTAATGATAAATGCGAGGAATTGAAGACAGCTAATGCAACAATCACAACATTAAAGAAGGAAAATGGAGACAATGAGGAACTCCAGAATAAGATTAAGGATTATGAAGCAGAAATCGGAAATCTTAAGACTGTTGCGATTAATGCAACAAAGCAGTATGCATTAAAGGAACAGCTTACAAAGTCAGGGGAGTATTGGATCCTGATTATCTTATCTATAAGGCTGGTGGAATTGATAAGTTTACATTTGACAAGGACAACAATCCTATTGGTGTTGACGAATCAATTAAGGCTTACAGGGAAGATAAGACTATGGCACATCTGTTTAAGCAGAAAGCAGGATATGAACCTAGCAAGGGTGGAAGTCCTACAAAGAATCCTTTTGCCAAGGAAACATTTAACTTAACAGAGCAGGGCAAGCTGCTTAAGGAGAATCCGGCACAGGCCAAGGAAATGGCAGCAGCAGCCGGAATTACAATTTAATGAAAAATTTAGGAAAGGTAGGTATTAGAAATGCCAGGAACAACATTACAGGACGTAATTGTACCGGAGTTATTTACTCCATACGTATTAAACAGAACAATGGAATTATCAGCATTATTTAATAGTGGAATTGTTACAAACAATGCTGAATTTGATGCTTTGGCTTCTCAGGCATCACCATTAGTAACTATGCCATTCTTCGAGGATTTAACAGGAGAATCAGAGCAGGTAATTGAAGGAGCAGACCTTGAAGATAACAAGATTACTTCAAACAAGGATGTGGCAGCAGTATTAAGAAGAGCAAAAATGTGGAGCGCAACAGATTTATCAGCAGCACTTTCAGGAGCAGATCAATGAAGGCCATTGGTGACTTGGTTGCACAGTTCTGGGCAAGAGATATGCAGAAAGAACTTGTTGCAATTCTTAATGGTGTGTTTGGAACAATTCCGGAAGTTAAGGAGCCACAGAAGGCAGCAGAAACAAGACTTGCATCTAATCTTTTAGATATTTCAGGTAATTCAGGAAATGCAGCTAATTGGAGTGGTTCAGCATTTATTGATGCAGAACAGAAGTTAGGAGATGCTAAAGCGCAGCTTACAGGTATCTGTATGCATTCAGCTACAGAAGCATACCTTAAGAAACAGAATCTTATCGAAACAGTACAGCCATCAAATGATGTGGCATTTGGTACATATCAGGGTAAGAGAGTAATTATTGATGATGGATGTCCTTATGATTCAAAAACTAAGGCATATACAACATATCTTTTTTGGTAATGGAGCAGTTGCATTAGGTAACGGAAATCCTGAAGGATTTGTTCCAACTGAAACTGATAGGGCAAAGAGAAAGGGTTCAGGTGTTGATTACCTTATTAACAGAAGAACAACAATTCTTCATCCTAGAGGAATTGCCTTTACTAACGCAAATGTGGCAAAGACAGAAGGTCCTTCAAAGAGTAGAACTTGCAGATCCGGCTAACTGGAATCCTGTTTATGAGCCTAAGCAGATTAGAATTGTTGCATTTAAGCATAAATTAGGATAAGGAGGGCATTACCTATGGCAGTAAAAACAGTACAGGTTGTAATTAACGGACAAACCCATACACTGACATATAATGCCACAACTAAGAAGTATGAGGCTACAATAACAGCTCCGTCAACATCATCATACAATCAGAATGGACATTATTATAATGTTAAGGTTAAGGCTACTGATGAAGCTGGAAACAGTGTGACAAAGGATGCAACGGACACAACACTTGGTTCAAGCTTACAGCTTAAGGTTAAGGAAAAGGTTGCACCTGTTATTTCAATAACAGCACCTTCATCTTCTGCTAAGTTGACTAATAACAAGCCTGTTATTAACTGGACTGTTACAGATGCAGATTCAGGTGTTAATCCATCAACAATTAAGCTTATTATTGATAGCCAGACAATTACAACAGGAATTACTAAGACACAGTCAGGAAAGAATTATACATGTAGTTATACACCAACTACAGCTTTGTCAGATGGAACTCACACAATTAAGGTATCCGCAAGTGATTATGATGGTAATGTTGCAACTCAGAAGAGTGTAACATTTACTGTTGACACTGTTCCACCTGAATTGTCAGTATCAGCACCGGTTGACAATCTTGTTACAAATCAGTCATCTCTTGTTGTTAAGGGTACTACTAATGATATTACAAGCTCACCGGTAACTCTTACTATTAAGCTTAATGGTGGAACTGAACAGACTGTTGAAGTTGGAAGTGATGGAAGCTTTACAAAGACACTTACATTAGTGACAGGAGAAAATACCATTGTCATTACGGCAAAGGATGGAGCAGGAAAGACATCTACAGTTACAAAGAAGGTTGTACTTGACCAGACTGCACCGGTTATTCAGTCAGTTACTATTTCGCCAAATCCAGTTAATGCCGGCGCAACATATACAATTTCTGTGGAGGTTACAGATTAAATGGTAGTAAGGCTTATTGGTAAGGTTGAAGGTCAGGATGTTATCTTTACAAGGTTGAAGGGAGACATCTGGACTGCCGAGGTACCGGCACAAAAGAGTGGAAGGTATGTAATGGAACTTACTGCATTTGATGAAGCCGGGAACATAGCATATTGTACTGATGTGTTATTTTCTTATGATGCAACAGCAATGAAATTTACCATTGAGCCATTACCATACCAATGTACATACGTTAATGATGATTATGAAATTGGTTTTGTAACGTCAGAATATGACATTGAAAAGGAAAATGATAATTATTTTTCTGAATTGTCAGAAAGCAGTTTTTGTATAGAACTATTAAGAAGAGGTGATGCGTGTGAACATTAACTTTATTTTAGGTGAGGACAAGTATTTAAAATTTCTTGTTAAGTCTACAAAGAATGAGGAATTTGAAATATCAAGGGCAACATATAAGCTCTATAAGGACAGGGAACTTGAAACAGAAGGAAACTGCACCATAAATGAGCATTGCATTACGGTGAAGTTGAATCCTTTAAGTAAGTCAATGCGATATTGTTTGGAGATTACATATTATATTGCTGATGAAATACTGAAAAAGAGAGTACAAATTGAGGTGGTTTGATGAATAAAAACATCATTATTGATGCAAAGTTAAGTAAGCAGATTGTAAACTGTGGAGAAACATTTTCAATATCCGTCTCAATTATTTCGAATGATTATTTATCATTGTATAAGCACTCTGAGTTAAAGTCATACACGCATTCACAGCTAAAGGAAGGAGATGGAGTTATTGGAAGATAAGGTCATAGAATTATTGAAGAACATTGGCTATGAGTATTCAGAAGATGATTATTCATTATTGATGTTCTGCATTGATAAGGTTGTTTCTGAGTTAAAATCCAGATGAAGGATGGGTTGAAGGAAAGTTTATGATGACTATATCTGAACAAGAAATTCAAACCATTGCACCAAAGGTTCTTGAAAATAAATTAAAAAAGTTATTGGGGAATGCTTCACATGATAAATAAAATTGTTGATGGAATCAGTAAAGCAATCAATAAAGAATTTGGTAATAATTATGAAATATATACAGATGGTGTTGAACAAGGTTTAAATGAACCTTGTTTTTCAATAGTAAGTTTAAAACCCACAAACAATTTATTTACAAAATAAATATTATAGAACTAATCCATTTTGTATTCATTATTTTCCTTCTTCAAAAGAGAAAAGAACAGAATGTCAACAAATAATCGAAAAATTATATTTAGCATTAGAATATATCGAAATTGAAGAAACTTTTAATGATAATAAAATTAAAAGTAATGTAATGGGAACAGAAATGAATGCAGAATATGATGATGGTGTTTTTACATTTCTTTGTCAATTATAATATGTATGTTGAAAAATTAGAAGAAAAAACACCAATGGATTCTTATGATTACAATACTGATGTAAAGAAAGGATGATTCTATTATGGGAAAAGATAAAAAAGAAAATGAAGAAATTGTTTTTTGCAAAGAACAATTAATTACTTCAAAAAAAATTTATGAATGAAAGAGATATTTTAACTGTTTTAGTCAAAGATGATGAAAAAATAT
>VOFC01006498.1_pt1 | contig 47314 bp, 78 predicted proteins | sample 5384161 | NCBI WGS metagenome assembly VOFC01 (sample SAMN12384722, study PRJNA508395) | human gut metagenome | isolation source: healthy gut B | host: Homo sapiens | reverse complement strand
TCCTTGTTGCAGATGTCGTTTTTTTCATGGCGTAGGCATACAGCTGGTTGAACAGCCCCTTGAGTTTTTCAGGGTGGGGGTAATTTTTCCCGCAGGTGTCCACCACAAATTGAAGGTCCATCAGTCGAATGTCCCGAAACACCTTGTTATAAAGTGTTCCACACACCCGATAGGACGCCTCATAGCCTTTTTACATTTGACTTGGAGATGGTGGGGAACTTCTCCTTTGACCAGCGTTCATAGACCTCCTGGAAGGTGGCCTTGGATGCCTTGATGTCAAAGGGATTGTTGTTGTACTCTGCCAGCATTTGCAGCCCCTCTGCTCTGGTTGCCGCATAACCGATGGTGATTTGTTCCTGAACAGACTTTCCTGTTTCAGGGTTGACGTGCCACCCTACCGTTTTCCTCACTGCATAGGGCCTTCTTCGCTTTCCGGACATTTTCTTGACGCTTCCATATCCGTTGGGTAATCTCAAAAATCTCAAACTTCCTTTCTCCCAGCGTTTGAATTAAATTTTGATAAAGGGTATGCAACACCCTCTGTTACTCCTGGTCGCCGTTTTCCTCGGCGGCCTTTTTCATTTTCTCCAGCATCTGCCGATCCAGTTCGTTGCGCCGCTGAATGCGCTCCAAATCGGAGAGGACTTCCCACTTCCCATCTGCGTAGTAGGCCAGTTCCTTTTCAATCCAGCGGTCAAAGGATCTTTGATCAGTCCAATAGGTTTCTCCCAACTTTTCACGCTCATCCCGAACTCTTCCAAAATCAGGCACAGGGAATCATTCATCTCTGGTGACTGGTCATTTCCCTTTGAATTTCAGGGAGCAGGAATCTATCTTTCGCTCTGGGGTGGGCGTTGACGCGATTCCTCCGTCCGATACTGGCCTTCTTGTTTAATTGGTAAAGAACCGCAATCACATCAGCCAGGTTGGGTTCAGTTGATTTCAGGTTTCTGGTAGCCAATCAGGTCTGCCGGAGATATATCTAAGATTTTGGCGATGGCATTGATCATCGCCATGGATGGCCCAATTTCACCGCTTTCGTATTTTTTGAACTGTGCGCATCGTCTTGTCCAGACGCTGTGCCAGTTCTGTTTGGCTCAAGTGGGCCGCCTTGCGGGCTGCCTTGATTCTCTCCCGCCAATTTCAGCCGGGTTGCTGTGCATTGTTATCACCTCGCTTGTATTGTAACACGAAGTCGTGCGAATTACAAGGTCGCAATACGAATAATTTTTTCGTATTTAGTGTTGACAAGCAGTCTTGAATATTTATAATCAAAATACGAACCATTTACCCGCATATCTGGCAACAAGGAGGTCATTCACATGGAGAAGAAAAAGCGGTCAGAACTGCTGCCCCCTCACTGGACGTGCAATGTCCTACCACCGAGATTGCAGCCGCCATGCACAAGGATGCTCAGTATGTGCGCATTGGTTTGCAGCAGGGAATCCTGAAATTCGGCTATGCGGACAGCTTTACCAGACAACATCATACAAAATGGTCTGTTCTGCTGCTGGAAGTACGAGGAACAGATGGGAGAAAAGGAAACAGAAGGTGCCATACCACGGAATTGGCATTTTCAACGGCATCTGTGCGATTGACCTGGACAACTGCGTTTCGGACAGCAACTATTACGCAGACCGCCGCAGAAATTGTGTAGCAATGCACAGCTTCATACCGAGTACAGTCCCAACGGCAACGGTCTGCACATCCTCTTTTCGGCAAAAAGGCTTTCAGTATGATACCAAGCGATTCTACATTATGAATCATCAGGCCGGGATCGAGGTTTATGTGGCAGGGAGCAACCAACAAATATGTCACCGTGACCGGCAACCGCTGTGAGGATTATGAATACGGGGACCGAACACAGGGAACTGCAAACGCTGCTGGACAAGTTCATGCGCAGACCAGAAGCAAGTACAGAAAAATGCAATAAATGCAAAAACTCTGATTTAAGCATGGAGCAGCTTCTGCAACTGGCAAAAAGAAGTAGTAAGAATGGGGCAGCGTTCACAGCCCTTTGGGACGGCTCCTTGGAGGATATTCGTCCCCATCAGAGGCGGATCTGGCGCTGTGCAGTCACCTTGCCTTTTGGACAGGACGGGATGCTATCAAGATGGACACTATGTTCCGGCAGTCGGGATTGATGCGGGATAAATGGGACCGGCAGCAATCCGGCACAACGTATGGTGCAATCACCATTCAGAAGGCAATCGAGCATTGTCGGGAGATCTACACTCCCAAAGCGGAGTCTGCACCACTTTCAGCCCCTTGTACCACTGACACCGCAGTGGGTGACCTGCCTCCATTTCCGGTAGACGCTCTCCCGGATGTGATTCGAATTATGTGAGTGCGGTAGCTGAACACAGTCAGACTGCCCCAGACATGGCAGCGGTGATCAGCCTGGGTGTGCTGGCAACCTGCCTACAAAGGGAAATACAGGATAGAGGGAACGCCGGGATACTGTGAGCCTTTGAGCCTGTATACAGTAGTGATCGCTGCCCCAGGGGAGAAAGTCCAGCGTCATGCGGGATATGACCACATTCCTCTATGAGTATGAGCAGGAATATAACAAGGCGCACAGCATGGAAATACAGGGAAAACCATTTGCAGCGGGAATCTCTGAGCGCCAGATCTCTGGTCTGCAAAAAGAAGCTGGAGCGCAAGGAAAGCCGGGGAAATGGAGTTGGAGCTGCGGCAGCTTCAGGAGCAGCTGGAAGAAACTCCAGAACTAAAGCCGGTTCGCTTTTTTTGCGGACGATTGTTCCAGTGAAGCGCTGATCAGCTTAATGGCAGCCAACAACGGAGTGTTCTCCGTGATCTCCACCGAGGGCGGCATCTTTGACATCATGGCAGGACGGTATTCTAACAAATCCAACATTGATGTGTGGCTGAAAGGTCATTGTGGAGATGCCATTTATGTGGATCGAATGACCCGTGAAGCAGAGTGCATCATGCACCCGGCACTGTCAGCTATCCTCTCTATTCAGCCCAGTGTGCTGGATGAAATCATGTCCAATACCACCATGACCGGGCGGGGCTTGATTGCCCGCTTCCTGTATGCATCCCCGCCGTCCAGAATTGGCAGCCGGGTCTTTCGCACCCAGCCGATTCCGCCCGAAGTAACCGCAGCTTACCGTAGCTTGATTTTTCGCCTGATGGCTCTGCCGATTGGTGGCGATGCCCAGACGGTACACCTTTCAGAAAAAGCCTTTGACCTGATGGCTGATTACTTTCAGGAACATGAGAAGTTTCTGGTTGGCGAGGGGCAGGCAATTTCCGATTGGGCAAGCAAATATATCGGTGCAGTACTCGGATTGCGGGACTGCTGCATTGCACTGATATGGAAGATGACAAAGCAGAAGTGACAACTTCTACGATGAGCAAAGGCGATCAGATCGGCAAATACTTTCTGGCTCATTCCACCTACGCCTATTCCATGATGGGCACTGACTTAACCATCCAGAAAGCCAAATTTGTCTTGGCAAAGCTGAAAAAAAAGAAGAACGTATCGGTGATTAAGCGTTCGGAGCTTTTTCAGATGTGCCGAGGGAAGTTCTTTAAGAAAAACAGAGGAGATTTTTTCCAACGCTTGAACTGCTGGAAGGGCATGGATACATCCGGCTGGAAGAACCGGAACGCCAGTCAGTGGGCAGACCTGCCGATGTGAAGATTATCGTAAACCCCGCAGCATGAAACCGGAATTATCTGCATTTATTGCATTTTCTGCACAGAGATGTGCTCTGGTATCGCGCCACCGTCCCCATCGAAAAATCCGCAGATTTGGAGATGGATGGTTCAGGGAGAATCCAGAGGATTTTCCCGGACCGTGGGCGGCAGGATTGCTTACAGGAGCAAAGAATGTCGGACACACCTGGCTTGCTGTGTGGATAGCACATGCAAGCCAGGGAAACAACAAGAAGCCGCATACCCCCTCGGAGAGCCCACGATACTTTGCAGCCGTAGGTTGAAAGTATCATAGTGGAGTTATTACACTTCCCGCAGGAAGTGCATCCCCCAAAACGCCACCCCGTATCTCAACCGCCCGCAGGCGAGAAAGGAGTTCTATGGCAAGAAAACGACGGGATTGACCGTACCAGTGTAAGAAATGTAAATCTGACCGCCGCTAAGATTGGCAATGCCCAGCGGCACAATGAACGAGAAAAGGAGTCTACACAAATCAAGATATATCGTTCCAGAGCGCACCCCGCTCAATGTCCAACTAAAACACCAACTGCCAGCTATGCGGAACTGTTCGCCCAGATGGAGGCGGACAAAGTGATCTCCACACGTGGTCTAAAAGCTGATGCCAACCTCTACGGTGAACTGATCTTCGATGTGAATTCCGCCTACTTCTACAACCACGGCGGCTACGAGTTTGCCAAGCGGTTTTATGAGGACGCCTACAAAGCCGCCGTAGAGATTGTAGGCGGTGAGCAGTACATCCTCTCTGCCGTTATGCACGCCGATGAACGCAACCGGGCCATGTCCGAGGCGCTGGGGCAGGATGTGTACCACTACCATCTCCATGTGGTTTACATCCCAGTAGTAGAAAAGCAAATTCTCTGGTCAAAGCGATGCAAAGATAAGTCTCTGGTGGGTACGGTCAAGGAGACCATCATGCAGGTGAGCAGCAAGCAAAAAAATGGCTGTCCAAGCCGGCATTGGATGAACAGGGAGCGCCCATTCTCCAAAAGAACGGCAAGCCGGTGCTGCGAAAGTCATACAGCGTCCTCCAGGACGATTTCTTCCAGGCCATGCGTAATGCCGGATATACGGATGTGGAGCGTGGAGAACGAGGCAGTTCCGAGGAACATTTGACCGTTACACAGTTCAAGGTGGAACGGGAACAGGAGCGATTGGAACAACTCACAGCACAAACTCAGCAGAAAGAGCAGCAGGCAGCGTCTCTGGAAAAGAAGATTGAGAATATTCAAAAACAGCAGATTGCCGTTCAGAAAGTGGAGCAAATTGAACCCCATGCAGTTCCGTTTTCCTCTAAAGTTATGCTGGATCGTTCTGAATATGAAAATCTGGCAACTGTGGCAAAGAAGTATGTGATGATACAGGAGAAGAAAGAACGACACCTACAAAGATGCTGGATGCTGCCAACAAGCTGATCTCCGAGCTAACATCAAGGTAACGGCACTGACCGCTGAATTGGTAGAGTATAAGTCAGTCCGTGGAAAGCTGCACACCAACGAACTGGAGCATGAAAATAGGAAGCTTCGGGATAAGCTCCGCAGCTATGAAGCGGTGATTGACCGGCATGATCTATGGCATTTGTTTGGCCGGAAGCGGTCTAAAATGGTGTCCAGAGAAGAAATCCGCTGATTCCCGTGTAGAACCGCAAAATGGGGAGCAACCCGGATGAACAGTGGTATCGTCCGGGTCCTCCCTGCTCAAAAATTGCCATGCTTTTCTATTTCAAGAGATGAAGAAAATTCGGGAAAGCAGAAGGTGTTCATGAAAACAGGTCTTACCAAACATCAGAAAACACCTGACATCTTTTTCGACGAGCAAGGGGATACCTGATTGCCTACGCATGGCACCCGGCCAGCAATGCCAGGGGGAGCCGGTGAAGTATGCAACCACTTATAACAAGGTATATATTACGCAATTATATGACCGTTATCATACATAAAATTATATTTACACTTGATAAAATCACGAATTCGTGATAAAATCAAATAATACATTTGATTATGAGAGGTGCGGTATGGCAGTTTGTTACGATAAGCTTTTTCATTTGATGATAGATAAAAAAATTTCCAATGTTCAATTGAAAGATATGGCAGGTGTAGGTGCCAATATTATCACTCGTCTCAAAAAGAGATGAGTATATCTCAACAGAAAGCATTGAAAAAATATGCTTGGCATTGAACTGCGGAGTAGATGATATTTTGGAATTTGTTCCTGAGAAAGAGGGTCGTGACAATGCCTAATGCAAACTTGGTTGCAGCCCAGAATCAATTAAGAAATTTGGTTAGCATATACAACAGTAATTTTGACCAGTATCAACAAGCGACATATAACGAAACCCAAGTGAGAGTAGATTTCGTGAACCCGTTCTTTCAACTGCTGGGGTGGGATGTTTTAAATGAAGCAGGATTGCCTCAGCATTTACGAGAAGTTACTCACGAAGCTACTGTTTTGGTTGAAGAAAATGGTGCACATAGGAGCAAAAAGCCTGATTATTCCTTCAAAGTCGGAAACAGAAATATTTTCTTTTTAGAGACGAAAAACCTTCTGTAAACATCACTGTTGACCGAGCACCATCTTTTTCCAGTTACGACGCTATGGATGGGGCGGAAACCTTAAAGTATCTGTCCTTACTAATTTCACAGATTTATTTATATATGATTGTACAGTACGCCCAGTTGAAGGCGATGAAATTGGCACCGCACTTATTGCACACTATCATTACACAGAGTATGAAGATAAGTTTGAGGAAATTTACTCGTTGCTCTCGAAAAGAGTCGGTCTTAAACGAGATTTCCAGCGAATCTTCGGTAATGTCCGTGGTGCAATGCGCAGAGAACCTTTCGATGCTTATTTTCTGGATCAAATTCGCGGATGGAGAAATCAATTAGGTAGCGATGTTGTGAGGAACAATCCAATGTCGATGCTGTTACCCTTAATATTTTTGTCCAGAGAATTTTGAATCGATCTATTTTCTTGCGTATTTGTGAAGATAAAATCTTGAAAATTACGAATCACTAAGGAAAATTACGACATATCAAGAGTTAAAAAAGATCTGTTTGCGGTTGCTGACCAAAAATATGATTCTGGATTATTTGAGATGCTGGATGAAGATCGGCTGATTATTTCTGATGCTGTCATCATTGATATTTTCAGAGCTTGTATTATCCGAATAATTCTTATGAATTTGGAGTTGTAGATCCCATATTATCGGTCAGATCTATGAACTATTCTTAGCTGAAACCCTGGAAATTGAGGCCAACGGTCAAGTTATCTCTGTTAAAAAACCCGAAAGTGGTAGATGCTCAAGGAACTGTTAATACTCCGAAAAATATTACCGATATTATCGTGAATGAAACCTTGAGCAGTTTATATGCGGGGAAGACACCAGAAGAAGTGGCAAATTATCACATTGCTGATATTTGTTGTGGATCTGGCAACTTTTTGCTGTCTGCATTTGAGTATGTGGTGAATTTTCACATTGAATATTTACGCCAAAATAAATTGGAAGAATCTCTGCAAAATGGTAGCCTGTATCAACTTCCTGGGACACAAAGCCTTTTTTTTCTTTCTTATGAACAGAAAAAGAGATATTCTGAAGAATCTAATTTTTGGCGTAGATATTGATCCTCTGGCAATTGAAGTGACAAAATTCAGTTTGCTGTTAAAAAGTATTGGAGGATTCTTCAGCGGAAGAATTAGATGCGTACCATGTAAGAACGCACAACCGGATTTTACCTAATTTGGACGAGAATATCAAACTTGGAAACAGTTTGGTTGATACAAGCTATGCTCGTTACAACCGTACAATTTATCAAAATCCTAATTTGATGAACAAGTTGCGGATGTTTGATTGGAACCACGAGTTTCCAGCAGGAAAGTTTGATGCCATTATAGGCAACCCTCCCTATATCCGAGTGCAGAACATGGTTCACTACTCGCCGGAGGAATATGCTTTTACAAGAGTAATCACTCTGGATATGTAACTGCAGTTACGGAGACATTAGATAAGTATTATTTGTTTATTGAAAGAGCTCTTTCACTTTTAAAAGATACCGGTGTTTTAGGCTATATTGTTCCCCATAAATTCATGAACATCAATCTGGTGCTGAATTAAGAGGACTTCTCTCAGCTCATAAAAATGTTAAAAAATTATGCACTTCGGCACACATCAGGTCTTTGAAAACAGAAGTACTTATACTTGTATTTTGATTATGTCAAAGCAGCCGAATGATGAATTTCAGATTGGATTTGTGCAGAATCTAAACCAGTTCTTGTTTGAGCACACTGTGGAATGCGCTACATATGCGGCCCCTTATTTGTCTCGGCAGCCTTGGGCTTTTTACCGCAGTCACTTATTAACCAGCTGCATAGAGCCGAGGAGAATTGCGAACCTCTTGCGAATTTAGCTGATATTTTTGTGGGAGTACAGACAAGCGCTGACAATATTTATATCATTCATGTAGATCGGGAAGATGAAGATTTCGTATACAGTCATGAAGAAAATGGAACTGAGTTTCAGCTCGAAAAAGGCATCTTAAGAAAAAGCGTCTATGATGCCAAACTGACGAGCTACGAGAAGATTACAGCAAATAGTTATATTATTTTCCCGTACAAAGAATGTGGGGAGACAGGATATTTGAGAAATGCGGGATAGGGCGGGATGAGAGGGGAGACGGCGGGAAAACCCTTTGAAAGACGCGGGAAACGGCGACTGCCAGCGCGGGACGGAGGCGCGAATTATCAACAATCTTGAGATGAGGATGCGTCGGCGGCGGTCGGCGCTTTTCACGCCCACGAGGCCGCACAACGGCGGCGGCGCGGCGAGGCGCACACATACGCAGAATACAAAGAAGCCCCGGAAACGCCCGTATAACGGCATTTCTGAGGCTTTTAGATGGTATGAGCCACTCAGGCCCCGTCCCGGAAGTCACAGCAGCAGACCAAGAGGACGAGAGCTTCGCGGCTCATGCTGCTATTGTAGCAGATGCGGCGGCGGATTGCAAGAGGGGCAAGCGTGCTAACGGAGCGTTAGAGCGTGCGAATTTTCGGGAAAACGGGGCTTTTCGGCGCGGATCGGCGGGGATTAGGGCGTGCGCTGGCCGTGCGAGGCGTGCGCGGCGGGGCGGCGAAGCGGGGGCAAAACAGGCAGCGAGCAATGGGACAAATCTGTCAAAACCGATGGGACAAGTGTGTCCCATTGCCCTGTTTTCAAGGGTTTTCGGGCGTTTTGCAAGTGCGGCGCGGGCGTTTTTCAATTCTACAGAAAACAGATTTACAACTAAATCAAAACAGTGCAAAAAATCAAGCGGTTCCACCTTGGGCTTCAGCGTCCTCGGCGGGGGCCGCTTTTTTGTTGCGGAGCTGCCGTTGTGATACGTCCAGTAAATAGACTCTTTTTTCCGTTCGACGTGCTTTCGATATTTGAGATGAACGAGGTCAAAAATGTCCTCCCGTTGCTCCTCCGGCAGGAGGCGATACATGGCGATCAGATCGGCCTCCTCGCCCTCCAACGGCGAACCGTCGCAGGTCAAACCCGCCGTCTTCTGATGGGCGAAAGCCAGGTCGTCGCTCGCTTTTGCGGGGACGGTTCAATTTCGCCCAAAGTAAGTAGTCGGCGGACACCTCGAAAAATTCGGGCAAGGACGAAGCAAGCGCATTATACCCCGGCTTGCTTTTCCCAGTCTCCCCAATCGCCGACGTTTCCGGGAGAAACGCCAACTTCTTTCGCAAGCTGGCCTTGGGTAAGGTTCTTTTCTTAGAGCGTAGTTTTTTAGTAGGGCACTGAACACAAAAATACCTCCTCGAAATTGCGGGTAATTCACACGCAAAACTACTTGACAAACTCGTAAATGCGAGCTATACTAAGTGCGAAAAGTGGTTTATGAATAAAGCAAAATAAATCATAGCACACCCCGACCGAAAAAGGAAATAGCAAATCGGCGAACGGTAGAGTAAAAGCGAGCGGCGGAGGCGTTTTTCAGAAGGAGAACGACAACATGAAGAACGACATCGCAGACATCCTGTTCAAGTACACCACTGGCGAGGCCACACTGGAAGAGACGAACGACGCCTTGAAGGAGGCGGAGGCGGGTTTCAACTTGGAACCGGGCCGCAACGAGATCACCCCCCGACGAGATGGCCCTCACCACTGTCGGAGATACCCCGGAGGAGGCCAACGGCTTCGGCCTGTTGGACACCGGCACCGGCAGCATGGAGAAAGTCCACGTCACCAACGGCAAGCTGGACGAGGCGATCAATCAGGTCAACCATGACGGCACGACCAATATGCTGGCCTTCGTCATCATCGGCCCCAATCGTTACGAGGTCAAGGGCGACACCCTGACGGGTTGCTAAAGCCCACCAACACCTAAGCGACTCTTGGATTTAATTCCGCCGACCGCCGTTCGCTTTTGCTCTACCACAAACGCCGAGAAAAGGAAAGGAGGCAGATCATGAGACGCGGCAAGAAGCCCACCCGCAAGCAGAAGATCCGGCTCGGGCAAGCGGGCCTCGCCCCGGAGAACTGGCTGGTCGTGAAGCAGAAAGCAAACGGCGAGCTAATCATTTTGAACAAGTACCACGACACGATCCGCGTCATCCCGCCACTGGCCGGATGAGCTTTGCAGGAAGGAGCAGCAGCATGAAGGAGCAACCGCACATCTGCCCGCTGTGTGGGCGAGCATACGACGAGCCGCCCGCGCTGTCGCGAGCGGACAACAAGACAGACATCTGCCCGAGGTGCGGCATGATGGAGGCACTGGCGGCCATGCCGAGGCGGGAAACGCCACAGGATCGGACGCGGCGGGCCGTGTACGCCACGGGCAACCGCTGGGCGATTGAGAACTTTGAAGCGACCCACCACTAAGCCGAAACGCCCGGAAGGGCGTCACCGGGAACCGCCCCACCCGGTCTGAAGATGGCAGGGCAGAAAGGAATGACGGCAGCATGAGAAAGATCAAGAAGATCAACGGCTTCCTCGTGGTCAAGTTCAACGACCGCGAGAAGCGCGAGTACGAGGGCACGGCCCTCGGAGAGTACGGCGTGATCGACGCGGAGGTCTACACGGGCAATCTGGACATCGACCGGGGCGCGATGGAGTACGACGACGCGGACGCGCTGGAGGTGGCCGTGGAGCTGGCACGGGGGCTGGAGTCCGAGGAGGACATCACGGACGAGCCGCCCACCTACACCGCCGCCGTGGAAACGAATGAGAGCTATACCGAGGAGGCGGTGGAGCCCGCCGCCCTGATCGAGGGCTGGACGCGCCGCCTTGCCACGCAGGTCAAGAGCAAGCACTACCCCGACACCGACCCGCGCACCGCCGCGCACGAGCTTTACGGCTTCAAGATGGCGCTACATCAGATCGGCTTCCTGCCGGAGAGCGAGGTCATCACCGACCCGGACACCTTCGGCGCGGGACGGCTGGACGGCCCCATGCCGCGCAGTCCCGAGGAGCTGCTGGCGTTTGTGTGCGACGAGCGGTGCAAGAACCGGGCCGGACACACGCAGGAGGAACTGGACGCCATTTGCGCGAAGTGCCCGCTGGGACAGCTCTACGAGGACGCGGAGGCACAAGACCTGCGCATCCGGGAGCGGAGCGAGCGAGCGCTGCGGGAGCACATCGAGGGCGTGAGGCACGCTGAGGACACCCCCTGACCGCCCTGCTTGGCGGGCATGAGGCGCTGGCCTACCTTGCGGCGCTGCGGGACGGACAGATCCTGCAGGAGAACGAGTGCGAGCACTATGCGGCGCAGATCGCCGAGGCGGGCGCAGCGTGGGAGACGGTGCTGGAGGGTGTGAGCTTTGAAGACCTCTCCCGGCTGCGGCACCTGCCGCGGGAGGTGGACGAACACACCAAGGACGGCGGCGAGCTGTTCAACGGCTTCCAGCACGAGACAGAGCGCATCCCGGCGCATCGGCTGGAGGAGCTCCACCAGCTCGGGACGGCGCTTCTCGGCGAGTGCCCGGAGAACGACTGCACGATCTACCGCAACGTGTTCCGCATGGCGGTCGACGTCGACGGGCAGATGGGCAAGCTGACGGGCCACGCGAGGGAGACGATGCAGCGGGGTATGATCGGCTGCTCCGGGAGCTGAACCACCTCTACACCATGAACCACGCGGTGAAGAAGTACCGGGAGGCGCAGCATGACAGGACTTGAACTGCTCAAGGCCCCGGAGGCCACGGCGGGTGAGATTGCGGATATCATCTCCGCGCCCTGTCCGCCAACTATCCCCGCCCACTGCGACGGCGTGAGCTGCCGGGAATGTTGGCTGACGTGGCTGACAGGTGAGCCGATCAAGAGAAAGAGCCGCCCGACAAGCGGACGGCTCCGGATGATGGTCCGCCTACTACCATCCTCCAGTCAAAGCAATCCGAGAGGCGGCGGAGAGGATCAGGGAGGGGCGCATGGAGTACGCAGAGAAGCGCTCACTCGCCGATCCGATCCAGAAGAGCCTCGACGGCCTTGAAGGCGTAGGCCCTTGCGACTACTGACGTCGCATAATAAGTTTCCGGCAGACGGCAACAATCGCCGCTTTCTGAGCTTCGGGAAACCAGCGTCAACGTGCTCGCCAGAGTCGAGAATGGCAGAGCGAAGACGCTCGCCGAGAATAGTCCAGTCAACATCGCGGCTCTTGTCGACTTCGTCGAGTACACGCTCGACGACATCAAGGGTAGCATCAGCCATAGACAACACCCCCTCCCCGGGCAGCGGCCCAGCTCAATTATACACGAGCAGGAGGGCAAAGGAAAGGAGCAGCAGAATGTTCAGCACAGAAGACCTCAAGACCGCGATCGGCGCGACCGTCATCGCACGGCGGAACGCGGCAGCGCGGCTGCGGGAGGCGGGCAACCCCCGCGACCCGTTCCGGGCGCTGCCGGGGATGGAGCAGCAATTCTTTGAAGCGGCGCAGAGCGTGCGCAGCTACGACCTCGTTCTCAACTTACTTGAGAGAGAAGTGAAGCGGGAAGCGCGAAAGCGTGCGGGGCGCACGGCGCAAAGCGCGGCGGTGTTCCTTATCACGGCGGGGCTCATCATCCTCGCGACGCTGGGCTTCGCGGCGGCGCTGCTGCTGATGCGCTGCCCTGTCCCCGCCGTGAGCGTCACCGCGTTTATAGGCGTGATAGTCTCGCTGGGCTGGGCGGTCATTCGGAAGTAAGTCTAAGAACGATGGAGAAAGGAGGGCAAGCGATGAGAGGCCCGAAGAAACGGCTGACGCCGTTCGGGAAGATGGTGGTGAAGACGCTGGCTGACCGGGACATGAGCCGGGCGGAGCTGGCGGCCACGGTGGGCACAAGCCCGCAGTACATGAGCTACATCCTGAACGGGACACGCTCGGGTGAGAAGTACCTCCCGGCGATCATCGCCGCCCTCGCGCTCGACCCGAAGAAGGCGGAACGGGCGATCGCGGCATGACGCACGGAAGGGAGGGAACGGGTGCCGGACGTATTCATCACGCTGGAGGAGGCAGCGGCTTTTGAAGGTATCACTTACGAGGCCATGAAGAAGCGCGTCTATCAAAGAAGCCCCGAACAGCATAACGTAAAGTCACAGGCCCGGGAGGGCGGCGGCAAGGATCAGGTGTTGATCTCGACAAGCGCCCTCTCGGCAAAGGCGCGGAAGGGCATGGCGAGCTGCGCAGAAGGTGGAAGGGAGTGAGGTCATCATAGACAAAGAGAGCACAGGAGGCCGTGCCGTGGTACGTCACCGCCGACCTGAACCAGTACACGGAGGCGAACAAGAAGCGCTTCTATGAGGCGGTAGAGCTGGCGGCACGGGTGCAGGACTTCATCGACTATGACGGCCCTGACCGCACGGGCTACGCCGAGCGGTACGCGCTGGGGCTGGGGATCAGCCCGCAGAGCCTGTACCGCTACATGAAGAAAAGGCGTGCTGGAGGCGAACGCATGGGCGCTGAAGCTGGAGAAGGAAGACGGCAAGAGCCGGGACTACTTCGAGCGCTGGCGCTGTGCCGGAAGCCGAAAGGAGACGGGTACGTTCCCGAGCTTGACGGACGAGCAGAAGGCGATCATTGAGAACATCTGGTTCGACAAGCGGTTCGCGGCGAACCTCGGCACGATCGAGATGCTCTATGAACGGTTTGAGCTGGAGGCGGAGCGGCGGGAGTGGGAGGAGTATCCCTCCATCAAGACGGTGGCCCGGTATATCAAGTTCCTCATGGGACAGCGGGGTGCGGAGTCTGCCCGGTTCCTTGCCGCCAATGGGACGCGGGAGTGGAAGAACAAGCGGATGATGAAGGGCAAGCGCGACGCGACGAGCCTTCAAGTCATGGAGTATGTCGTCGGCGACGAGCACACCTTCGACTTTTTGGGTGCAGTGGACGGCCCCTGAACGGCAAGATCAAGGCCGTGCGCCCGAAGCTGGTTGCGTGGCTGGATATGCGCTCCCGCGCTATCATCGGCGATGTAGCGTGCGTCAACGCCAATTCGCAGACGCTGAAGGAGTCGCTGGTCAAAATGATCTACAGCAATCCGGGCGGCGTTCCCCACATCCTGCACGTCGACAACGGCAAGGATTATACTGCCGAGGTCATGACCGGGCAGAACCGCAAGCAACGCAAGCACCGCAAAATCGACCTTGACTTCGCATTTGACTCGGAAACGGTCGGCTTCTATCAGAGCATCGGCATCCAAGAGGTCGGACGCTCGCTGCCGTATCAGCCTTGGGACAAAACCGATCGAACGCTTCTTCTCCACGGTCTGCTCGAAATTCTCCAAGTGGTTTGAGAGCTACACGGGCACGCTGACAGGCTCGAAGACCTACGCCAAGCGGCAGAAGGACATCGACCAGATGCTGGAGCGCGGGAGCTGCTGACGATGGAGGAGTTCTTCGAAGTCTGGACGGAGTGGAAGAACACCAAGTATCACACCCGCAAGCATCGCGGCCTGAGCGACGCGGGCGAGAAATGGGTTACGCCGATCGAGATGTTCGAGAACGGCCCACGCTATGAAAAGGCAGCTCCACCCGAGAGTACGCGGCGATGCTGCTGATGAAGGCGGCGACCGCCCGCGTCACAAACCAAGGCATCAACAAGTTCGGCACACTCTACACGGACACGGAGCTCGCCTACTACGTCAATCAGAAAGTCAACATCAAGTGGGACATCGACGATGTCACCAAGCTCTATGTGTACGACATGGAGGGCAAGAAGATCTGTGAGGCGGTGTCCGCCGAGCTGCTCGCCTTCGGCCCGCATTGTTCTCAGGCGGCACTGGAGAAGCATCTGCGAGATCAGAAACGAAACGAGCGAGAGGTCAGGGAGTATCTGGAGGAGCGAGTCCGCCCTTACGAGCTGCGGCTTGAGGACGGTGCAAGGCCCTCGGATGCAGTGGGCATGATCGACCTGACCATCAAGGCCACGCCGAGCCAGAAGCTGGTCTCCCTGCCCAAGGACAGAATGTTCCGGTCGGAACAGGCAAGCAAGACGAGCCGGAAGAAGGCCACGGACGACACCTTCCTCAACGCCAAAGGCGACAAGGCACTCTCTCTTTTGAGAGCGATGAACGAATAATAACGGAGGTACATTATGGAAGTTACAGCAGCAGAGCGCACTACAATCTACACCAACATCAGCCCCTCGCGCAGCGCGTGAACAACTACATCCAGACGCAGCACTCAAGCATCGCGGCGGTCGCCAAGGACATCGGCTACAGCCGCACCACCGTCTCCCGGTATCTCACGGGCAAGTATGACAGTAACCCGAACGACCTTGAGAGCAAGCTGACGGACTTCCTCACCCGGCAGACGGGCGAGGCGGTCGACCTGACGACGCCGTTGGCGAAGTCAGAGGGCAAGACGTGGCAGACGCCCGTATTCTTTTGAGAGCCGGGACGCGAAGGCCGTGCTCGGTGTATGCCAGAGCTGTCAAGAGTACATTGGCCTCGGCATCGTAGTCGCCCGCAGTGGCTACGGCAAGACCTACGCCCTGCGGCAGTACGCGAAGCTCTCCCCGCGTGGCCTACATCGAGTGCGACGACACCATGAGCAGCCGCGACCTTGTGGAGGCGATTGAACGGAGCATCGGGCTCCCAAACGGCTACGGCACGATCTGGCGCAGGGTGAACGGCATCCGGGAGTTCTTCAACACGAACAAGGGATACCTGCTGATCATCGACGAGGCGGACAAGCTGGTGAGCAAGTACACAGAAGAAAATGGAGATCCTGCGGGCGGTGTTCGATCAGAGCGACGTGGGTCTTGTGATCGCGGGCGAGCCGAAACTGGAGGCGCAGATCAAGACCTACCTCGTGCGTATGGCGAACCGAGTGGACTTCTATGCCTCGCTGCGGGGCCTCTCCTCGGAGGTGGAGGGCTATCTCACGGACTTCCAGATCGAGCCGGAGGCGCTGGTGGAGTTGAAAGCGCGGGCGTGCAATATGCAGATCGGGTGCTTCCGTCTGCTCGACCGCACGCTCTCTAACGTCCGACGCATCCTCAAGGAGACGGGCGAGGAGACGGTGACGGTGAAGACCATAGCACAGGCGTCGTCCATGATGATGCTTTAAGGAGGGACAGCGAATATGAGAATAGAACGCATCAGCGGAGCGATCCTCATCCTGCTCTCCGGCGTGCTGCTCCTGATGGCAGCCTACGGCGGGACGCCGGAGGATCGGGACGCGACAGCGATCCTCCTGACGCTGCCGATGGGTCTTGTGGCACTGTTCACCGAGATCCCGGAGCGCGGCAAGCGCACCAAGCGAGACTACCGGGCGTAAAGCCCGCAACATTAACAAATTGAAAGGAGCCGCAAACATGGCAAGGAAACGAGTAGTCGAGGCCCCGAGCCTCCATTCATGGGAGGACGTGAACGACGCCCTCCGTCAGATCGCCGAGGCGCAGATCGCGCTGGGCGAGATCCAGAGCGATATGCAGAAGCAAATATTAGGGGCGCAGAAGGTCGCCGAGGAGCAGAGCAAGCCGCTCAACGACAATGTGGCCAAGCTGGAGCGCGAGATCAAGAGCTTCGTCACCGACCACAGGGACGAGATGGGCAAGACGAAGTCGATGGTGCTGACGTTCGGCGAGGTAGGCTTCCGGCTCTCCATCCGTCTCGCTGCCCCGGGCGAAGGAGAAGCTGGAGGAGATCATCCGCCGTCTCAAGTCCCGCCAGATGACGGACTGCATCGTGGTGGAAGAGAAGGTCAGCAAGGAGGCTCTGAAGAAGTACGGTGAGGACACGGTGAACGCCGTGGGCGCAACGTGGAAACAGAGCGACGTGTTCGGCTATGAGGTGAACATCGCGCCAAGCTGGAGCAGATCAAGGCGGGCAACTGAGGAAGGGGGGCTCACGGAATGACAGCAGCAAGGACTGGGCGCAAACAGCCCTCCATCCGCACGCTGTGGGCGATCGCAAAGTCGCCGGAGCTGCACCTCACGGACGAAGATCTGCACGCGGTTGTCTACCGCGAGACAGGCAAGGAGTCCATGAAGATGCTGACGCAGGGCGAGGTCAACACTGTTGCCCGCGTGCTGCAGAAACATGAAGGACAGTGTGAGTCGGAGCGTGCGGGACAAGCGCACGGACACGGGCGGCGACATCCGCACCACCGCTCAGCGCCGGAAGATCTACGCGCTCACCGAGGCGCTGGGCTGGAATGACGACCCGCGCCGCATTCAAGGGCTTCGTCAAGCGCGTGGCCCATGTCGACCGCATCGAATGGCTTGAACATAGCGCAATGCGAGAAGGTCATCGAAGGGCTCAAGGCAATCCTCGCACGGCAGCGCCGGAAGGAGGCGGAGCTGTGATAGAGGAACGAGCGATCCTCGCGGCGCGCTGGAACGCATAGCGCGGATGCAGGACAGCATCCGCAGCTGGCATGGACATCTGCAGGGACACGGGGCTTGTGTTCCTGCGGGTCTACTATGAACAACTCCCTCCCGAAGTTGCCCGCCGCCTGACAGAGCTACACGCAGAGGACATGGCGGAGATCCCTCGCGCAACCTCCACGGAGGGTACGGCGCAGGATCGGCAGCGCCTTGGCGAGAAGTTAGCGAGCGACGCAGCCACCGCACAGGTCATGCGGGCGGTGAATGTCTACCGCGCAAGGCTCGGCTACGGCCCGCAGGAGGGCGCAGACGGCACGGAAGCCCGCAGCGGGAGGTGATATGTAATGCCAAAGGGGAAGAAATGCCTCACGCAGCAGGGAGAAGGCCGAGCGTGCGGCGATCAAGAAGCAACTCCAAGCGGACGGCGTTCTCCCACCTGATAAGCCCCGGCTCAACCGCAAGAAGTTCGCCCGGGAGGTGTGGGAGGATTTCAGCGAGATGGATGTCTACACCGCAGATTTCTACCTCCGCAAGGCGATCATGGCAACGGTGGGGCCGGAGCTGCACGAAGTGACATCGGAGCAGGTTGGCATCCTGAAGCTGATGAAGCTGGCGGTGGAGACCGATCGGTTCATGCAGCAACTCAAAAACAGAGGGGCGCGAGCAATACAGCATCGGTGAGTATGTCGAGAAGGTCTACAACCCGGTCATGAATTTATAGGAGGATTCACATCATGGCGAAATTGACACCAGACGCGACGAGGACGGAGCATGGCCTCGTCATCAACGAGAAGATCATCCCGTGGGGCGCGGTCTGGCCCAAGGACTCCGGCGCGTACAAGAAGGGGGCACAGTACAAGGCCGACCGTCTGCTCGGGCGGCACGGGCAAGGTCAAGGGCGTGACCATCCACAACACCAACGACCTGAAGAATGTGGAGGAGGACGCCGAGCAGTACACCCGCGCGACGTGGCCAAACGGCAACATGAACGACGCCCGCGTCCACTACTACGTCGACGACATCAACGCATGGCAGAACCTGAGAGAGACGAGGTGGGCTGGCACGCGGGCGATGGCCGGAAGGCCACGGGCGGCAACGAGACGACGCTCTCCATTGAGATCATCATGGACGGCTCGGGCAGCAAGGAAGACCGCAAGGCAGAGGAGAACGGCGTGCTGCTGGCGGCACTGCTGCTGAAGAAGCACGGCTTGAGCGTGAACGAGCTGTACACGCACAACCACTGGATGGGCCACCTGGACTCCATCGTGCAGGGCGCGAGGAAGAACTGCCCGCTGTACATCCTGCCCCATTGGGCGCAGTTCAAGCAGAAGGTCGCCGCAAAGCTCACGGAGCTGAACGGCGGCGCGACCACCACGGAGGCGGGCAAGACGGAGATCATGGGCAAGGCCAAGGCGAGCGCGCAGCAGATGGCGCTGTTCGCCCGATCCAAGAACGCGGAGCCGCAGCTCCCGGCGTGCTCGCTGGAGCAGCTGGCGCAGTTCTTCCTCGAAGAGGGCGAGGCCGAGGCGTGCGCGGCGACGTCGCCTTTGCGCAGAGCCTCCACGAGACGGGCTTTTTCAAAGTACGGCGGCATCGTGCTCCCACGCAGAACAACTACGGGCATTAGGGGCGCTGAACGGCAGCGCCAAAGGACAAGCGGCGACCTTCCCCGACCCGCGCACGGGCGTCCGGGCGCAGATCCAGCACCTGAAAGGCATACGCCTCCAAGGAGGCGTCGTGAACGGGTGCGTCGACCCGCGCTTCTCCCTCGTGACACGGGGCTCGGCGCAGTATGTGGAATGGCTGGGCGCAAGCGACAACCCCAACGGCAAGGGCTGGGCCGTACCGGGCAAGGGCTACGGCAGCAAGATTATCGCCCTGTTAGGTCAGATCATGGCGTTCGAGGTGCCGCAGACGTCCGCGCCGAGCGAGCCGGAGGAGCAGGAGCCGGAGTTCCCGGCGTATCAGTTAGAGGGGCTTGAAAACGCTCGTGGAGGCTGGCGTCATCAACTCCCCGAGTTCTGGCGGCAGAAGTTCAGCGAACAGGTGACGGTCGGCGAGATGTTCGGTATCTTGGGGAAGCTCTTCACAAAAGTGACCGAGTAAGGACGCGGAGGGGCGGGACATGGAAGACCTCGTAAAGGAACTGACGATCGACATGATTCCTGACGGCGACAACCGCATCATCGCAGAGACGATCGGCGTCGAGAACTACTACAAGCTGTGCTCGGTCGTCGGCGGCTCGACCATCTACCTCCAGAAGCCGGAGAGTGTCCTTCGCCCCGTCCGCGACGCTCACATTAAAGCGGAGTTCAACGGCTACAACCACCCGGAGCTCGCCCGCAAGTACGGCGTAACGGGCGATGGGTGCGGCAGCTCTGCGGCGAGGGAAGCTGGAGGGACAGATGAGCCTTCTCGACTACGGCGACGAGCCGGAAAACACTACGTTCTAAAGACAACATTTCTAAGAAGCAGTACATATATAAGGTTCCTCGAAAGGGACTGTAAAATAAGACTATGAGCATGCTCATAGTCTTATTTTTATATCCAAAGGAGGACACCAAACATGAGCATGGAGATCATCCAGAGCGCGGCGACCGAGCTGCTGGTCAACGTTGCGCTCGCCGTGCTGGCCCTCGCCGGGGCCTACGCGGTCTACTACATCCGGCTCGGCACATCAAGCTGAAGGCGCAGACCGCGCAGATCGAGGACGCATCCACCCGAAAGGTGCTGGACGACGCCTTGGAGGACGTTGCGAACCTCGCCACGCTGTCGGTTGGCGCAATGGAGCAGACCACGGCAAAGGCGCTGCGCGAGGCGGTCAAGGGCGGCAAGGCAAGCCGCGAGGAGCTGGTCGCGCTGGGCAAACAGGTCTTTTGACGAGGTCAAGGCGTCGATCGCGCCGGAGGCGCAGCGGGTCATCACGAAGAACCTCGGCAGCTTCGACGAGTATTTGACGAAGTGCATCGAGGCCGCTGTGCTGGAGATCAAGCAGAACGAGCCGTACATCACCCTCCCGGAGAGTGCGCTCATCGAAGGCGAAGCGGAACGGTAAGGAGGGCGGCACATGGACGTCTCTCAGATCACCGCCCTCATCGGCGCGGCGGCGTCGCTGCTGTGCACCGTCGTCGTCGGGGCGCTCACCTTCTTTATGAAGAAGACGCTCGCCAGTCTTGAAGAGGCGGACAAGCGGAACGCCGAGGACATCAAGACGCTGGACAAGAACCTCAACGACCTGAAGGCAGACCTCCCCCTGATCTATGTGACGCGGGAGGACTACATTCGGGTCATGAACAGGGTCGAGGACAAGCTCGACCAAATCCTCTACGGAGGCAAAACCAAAGGAAAGGAGGAGTGACCTCATGGCAATCCTTGACGAGCTGACCGAGCAGGAGGTCAGCAAGAACAAAGCAATCCGGGGCTACATCGTCCGAGCCCCTCGCAAAAGGCAGTCAGAACGCCTTGCTCGTCCGTCAGATCACAAACGCCCTCGTCGCTGACGGCCTGATCTACTGCCGGACATTTCAAAGCCGATCGAGTATCTGCAGGAGGCGGGTTATGTGACCTTCACCGACCGATCGGTGAACGCCTACAACGCCTACCGCAAGGACTCCATCATCAAGCTCACCCGCAAGGGCGTCGATCTCGTCGAGGGCACGATCAACGACCCGGGCATCGATGTCTAAGGCGGAGCGACGGAGGACGCGGGTCAGCTCGACGATCGACAAGCTCCCGGACGATATTAAGGGGGCAACTCGACGTCCGGCTTGCGGACACCTCCAACACCTATGAAGAACTGGCGGCATGGCTCAAGGCTGAAGGCTACGAGATCAGTAAGTCAGCGATCGGGCGCTATGCGATCCGCACCACACAGGCGGCGCAGCGCGTAGCGCAGACCATCCAGCGCACTCAGGCGATCGCTCAAGCGGTGGAGGCCCACCCTGACCTCGACTACACGAAGGCGGCGTCGATGGTGCTCATGGACGGGCTCATGCAGCGAGTCAGCACCGCTGAGGACGACTTTCAGGAAATGCCGCTGGATAAGGCGGGGCGACTCATCGCAAGCCTCGCCCGGAACGCCACCTACGAAAAGCGCGTCCGGCAGGACATGAAGAAAAAAGCTGAGCTTGCCTTCGAGCAGATGGAGACGGAGCTCATGGCGGCAATCAAGCAGCACCCTGAGCTTGCTGGCGAGCTTCACGACGTGCTGGAGCGTGCAAGAGAGAAGGTGCTGGCAGATGGCGAAGATTGACCTGAACGACTACCTCGAAAAGCTCACAGAGCCGGAAGACCGGGAAACGGTCGCAAACCGCGCGTATCAGCGGGAGCTGTTCGAGCAGTACGTCACAAAGGACGGCAACTTTCCCGAGCAGCGGGCGCAGCTCCTTGAGGACTTCAGGGCCGGAAAGGAACTGACCGGGCCGAAGGGACTGCGCCGGAAGCTCGGAGCCTTCGATCTTGAATACTTCGGGCGGGCCTATCTCGCGCACTACTTCGTCCGCCCGTCGCCCAAGTTCCACGGCGAGCTGGACAGGATATGGCGGGAGGGCGTGCTGAAGGGGATGAACCCGGAGGTGGACGCCAAGCGGATCAGCCGCGTGGATGGGTGCCGCCGTGCGATCGAAGCGCCTCGTGGCCACGCCAAGAGCACGACCTTCACCTTCAAGGACGACCTGCACGCCGCCGTCTACGGCTACAAGCACTACATCATCATCCTCTCTGACAGCTCGGAACAGGCCGAGGGCTTCCTCGTCGACATCAAGACGGAGCTGGAGGAGAACGCTGCCCTGAAGGAAGACTTCGGCGAGCTGGAAGGCAAGGTCTGGAAGTCCTCTGTCATCCTGCTGGCCAACGGCGTCAAGATTGAGGCAATCGGCTCGGGCAAGAAGATCCGTGGCCGACGTCACAAGCAGTGGCGTCCCGACCTTATCGTCTGCGACGATCTGGAGAACGACGAGAACGTCAACACGCCGGAGCAACGCAAGAAGCTCCGCGACTGGTTCTATAAGGCGGTCTCCAAGGCGGGCGACACCTACACCGACATCGTTTACATCGGCACGCTGCTCCACTTCGATGCGCTGCTGGCCAACGTAGCGAAGAACCCGAGCTATAAGTCGGTGCGCTATCAGGGCGTCATCAGCTTCGCCACCAACGGCGAGCTGTGGGACGCATGGGAATCCATCTTCACCGATCTCTCCAACGACAACCGACAGGAGGATGCACTGGAGTTCTTCCAAGCGAACCGCGAGGCGATGCTGGAGGGCACGGCGGTCTTATGGGAGGAGAAGCTCTCCTACTACGACCTCATGGTCATCCGCATCTCCGAGGGTGAGGCGTCCTTCAACAGCGAGATCCAGAATGACCCCATCGACCCGGAGAACTGTACCTTCCAAGAAGAGTGGTTTGACTTTTTGGGACGACGAGGGCAAGGTGCAGCCGGACTTCTCCGACCCGAAGTTTCTCTTCGTCGGCGCGAACGACCCGTCACTGGGCAAGAACAAGAAGTCGGACACCAGCTCCATCATCGCGCTGGCGAAGGACACGCAGACGGGCTACCTCTATGTCGTGATCGCGGACATCGCCAAGCGCAAGCCGGATCAGATTATCGAGGACGCCCTCGATGCGAGCCGACGCCTCCAGCGGGAGTACAAGCGGCCCTACTACAAGTTCGGCGTGGAGACGGTGCAGTTCCAGTATTACTTCGCCGAGATCATGCGGCAGCGTGCGGCAGCGGTCGGCGAGTATCTCCCTATCGAGGAGATCAACAGCACGCAGAACAAGGATGCACGCATCCAGTCCCTGCAGCCGTTCGTGAAGAATGGCTACATCAAATTCAGCAAGAAACACAAGACACTGCTAAAGCAGATGACCGAGTACCCGATGGGCAAGAACGACGACGCGCCGGACGGCCTCCAGATGGCGGTCAAGCTGGCGCTGGACGTCAAGACCGGGCGCAGGGTCGACTACAGAAGCGTCATCGCCCGCGCCCCTCGACTTCCGGCGCGGAGCCTACTAAGGAGGTGAGGCGCATGATTATCCAAGAGAACACAATCATCCACGGCGACAGCCTCACCGTGCTCCGTCAGATGGAGCCGGAGAGTGTCGACGCAATCATCACAGACCCGCCCTACGGCATCAACTATGTCTCTCAGACGGGGGCGTCCATCAAGAACGACAAGAGCCCCTTCATCTGGTTCCTCTACGACGCCTTCCGCGTGCTCAAGTCCGGCGAGGCTGGGCGCGGCGGCCTGATCTGCTTCACCCGTTGGGATGTGGAGCAGACCTTCATCGACGCGATGAAGATCGCGGGCTTCAACGTCAAGAGTGAGGTCATTTGGGATAAGGTCTACCACGGCATGGGTGACACCAAGGCAGCGTTTGCCCCGTCGCATGAGAACATTGTCTTCGCGGTTAAGGGCAAATACAGTTTCCCCGGTAGCCGCCCAAAAGACCTCTGTCACATTCCCGAAGATCAACAGCTCCAAGATGGTGCACCCCACCGAGAAGCCTGTTGGTCTGCTGGCTAATCTCATCTCCTCGGTCACGAAACCGGGCGACCTCATCCTCGACCCGTTTGCCGGGAGCGGCTCCACGCTGGTCGCGGCGAAGAAGACGGGGCGTCGCTTCATTGGCATCGAGCTGGATGACGATTACTTCGTCACGGCCCAGCGGCGCATCGAGGAGGTGCGGGAATGAGCCGACTCAAGCAGCTCGTCACCCGGCTTAGACGCCCGATATGCGGGAGGTCGCCGTGGCGCAGGTCTCCGACAAGTACAGCGAGTACCCCAGCAACGGCCTGACGCCTGTCAAGCTGGCGGAGATCTTCCGCGAGGCCGACGCGGGCGATGTGCTTCGGCAGATGGAGCTCTTTGAGGAAATGGAGGAGAAAGACCCGCACCTGTTCAGTCAGCTCCAGACGCGCAAGAACGCCGTCACGGGCCTTGACTTCGAGGTGATTCCATTCGGCGACGAACCGCTGGACAAGGAGATCGCCGACTTCATCGAAGAGCAGCTCAACGGCATCGAGAGCTTCGAGGATGTGGAGAATGACCTGCTCGACGCAATCGGCAAGGGCTTCGCCGTATCCGAGATCCTGTGGGGCTATGACGAAGGGCACGTCGTGGTGCAGGACATCAAGACGCGACACCAGAAACGCTTCTTTTGGGACACGCTGGACGATTCGTTCAAGGTGCGAACGAAGGACGTGCCGGAGGGCATCCTGCTCCCGGCGAACAAGTTCATCGTTCACAGGTACAAAGCCCGCAGCGGTCACACCCCTCGGGCTGGCATCCTCCGTGTTGTGGCGTGGATGTACCTCTTCAAGAACTACGACCTGAAGGACTGGGCCAGCTTCGCCGAGATCTACGGTCTGCCGCTCCGGCTGGGCAAGTACGCGCCGGGAGCGAGCGACAGCGACAAGGCGGCGCCATGCGAGCCCTCATCCAGATTGGCTCCGACGCGGCGGGCATCATCCCGGATGGCACGAGCATCGACTTCATTACCACGGAGAAGACCTCCAGCTCCGACCTCTATGAGCGGCTGGCTCGTTACTGCGATGAACAGATCTCCAAGGCAATCCTCGGCCAGACGCTGACTTCCGACTCGGGCGGCGGCAGCTACGCACAGAGCAAGACGCACAACGATGTCCGGCACGATCTCACCGTCGCCGACTGCAAGGCGCTGGCGTCCACCCTTCGGCGCGACCTCATCCGCCCGCTGTGCATCTTCAACTTCGGCGAGGACAAGCGCATCCCCTACATCCGCTTCGACTGTGAGGAGTCCGAGGACTTGACGCAGACGGCGACCATCCTCGGCACGCTCATTGAAAAGGTCGGGCTTCGGGTGCCCACGAGCTTCGTCTACAAGAAGTTCTCCATCCCTGAGCCGGAGGAGGGCGAGGAGATCGCAAAGCCCACCTACGGGGGCGGCATGGGCGGCGTGCTGCCGTTCAAGAGCGACGCGCTGCTCTCCCCTCAAGGCGGGAGCCGACGCACCGATCGGCCGCAGCAGCACATCGACAGGCTCGCCGCCGCCGCAGCGCTCCGCAAGGGCGCGGGCAGCTTCAAGCGTGCGTTCGAGCCGGTTCTCAAAATGATTGAGAAAGCCGACAGCCTCGAACAGCTCCGTGAGCTGATGGAGGACGACGCAGCCGTCGCCGAGCTCTACGCCGCGATGGATGTCTCTGAGGTCGAGGAGCTGCTGCAGAAGGTTATGCTCTACGCCGATCTTGAGGGGCGGGTGGTTGAGGATGGATGAGTTCACCGCACTGTTCAGCCGCAAGGATATGACCTTTGAAGAGGCGGTCGCGTACTTCAAAGAGCGCGTCCCTGTAACCGCCTCGCGGTTCTATCAGATCGCCGCCGAGTACCGCGCCCTCGCCTTTACGGTCAGCGGCTACACGAAGGCGCAGGTGCTCAAGAAGTTCTACGACGAGCTGCTGGCCGCGCTGGAGGAGGGTAACAGCCTTGCGGAGTTTCGCGAGAACATGAACGACTTCCTCGAAGCAGAGGGGCTACGAGGGCATCACGCCCTACCAAGCCGAGAATATCTTCCGCACCAACATCCAGACGGCCTACAATGTGGGCCACTACAAAGCAGATGACCGAACCGGGCGTCAAGGCGCTGCGGCCCTACTGGCAGTATGACGCCGTCAACGACTCAAAGACCCGCCCGAGCCACCTTGCGATGGATGGGCGCGTGTTCATGGCGGACGATCCCATTTGGGACACATGGTTCCCGCCCAACGGCTTCAAGTGCCGCTGCACGGTCAAGACACTCTCCAAGCGTCAGATGGAGCAGCGGGGGCTGACGGTGGAGACCGAAGCACCGAGGGGCGGCGCGGCTGGAGGATGGGCGCTTCGTCAACATCCTGCCCGACCCGCAGTTCGATACCAACCCCGCCAAGGTACGCTATCAGCCAGACCTCACGGGCTACCCCGAGCCACTCAAAAAGGCGTACCAAGAGCGCGAAAAGGGGAACACTCCGCCATAAGGCCACAGAGCCCCGCTGTGCGCGTTTTGCTCTCGGCAGGGTAATTTGACGGTGCGGCAAATAAGGGGCGTGCGCACGCGCTCTAACGCCGTTTCCGTGCGGCTCGCGGCGACACCAAAGGAGGACAGATGCAAATGGACGGTTTTTGACCCTGAAAGGCGGCAATGTGGAGCTCGTGGGAGCGCCGGAGACGATCTTCGTCCTCCCCATCGGCCACGTTGTCAGTTCGAAGGGTGAGTTTGATGTAGACGATGAGAGCTACAAGGCGATAAAGGCGCAGATCGCCAAGCGCGGCGTGGATCTCGTCGTTGACTACGAGCATCAGACGCTCAAAGGGTGCGAGGCACCCGCAGCCGGATGGGTGAAGGAGCTGAAGCTGGAGGACGGGCAAATCAAGGCCGTCGTCGAGTGGACGCCCCGAGGGGCGCAGTACCTTGAGAACAAGGAGTACCGCTACCTTTCCCCGGTCGTGAATGTCCGCAAGGCGGACAACAAGGCGATCGGGCTCCACTGCTGGCACTTACCAACACCCGGCGATCGAGGGGATGAACCCCATCGTCAATTCAGACAATTTTGAAGGAGGACAACATTCTATGGACATCAAGAAGCTGGCGGAGCTGCTCGGTCTGAGCGAGGACGCCACGGAGGAGCAGGTCATGGAGGCGCTCAAGGCTTGCCTCGCCGAGAACCGCAGCCTCAAGGAAAGCAGAGAAGCAGCCGCCCGAGAACGTCGTGGCGAACAAGGCGGTTTGCGAGCTGCTGGGTCTGAAGGCGGGCGCTGCCGCCGAGGACGTGACCGCAAAGATCATGGAGCTCAAGAGCGGCACGGTCGACGGCGTCAACCTCGCCGAGGAGCTGAAGGCGCTCAAGCAGCAGAACGCAGAGCGCGAGGCCAATGACGCTGTCATCCCTCGCCCTGAAGGCGGGTAAGATCACCCCGGCGCAGAAAGAATGGGCCAAGGGCTACGCCCTGAGTGACCCGAAGGGCTTCGGCTCCCTTCGTGGAGAAGGCTCCGCAAATCGTGCCGATGGACAAGATTGAGCTGGACGACGTCAAGGCTCTCAAGAGCGACGCGCTGGACGCCGACACGCTGCTGGTCTGCAAGCAGCTCGGCATCTCGCCCGACGACGTCAAGAAGTACGGTATGAAGGAGGACTAAGATCATGGCAAAACTGACTGATGTGAGAGATACCCCTGAGATCGCCAACGGCGCGAAGGTCATCGCGGTGCCTGTGAAGGGCGGTACCACCATTTATCAGGGCGCACTCGTTGCTCTGGACGCGAGTGGCTACGCAATCCCCGGCAAGAAGGCCGAGAGCCTGACCGCTGTGGGCCGCGCCGAGGAGACGGTGGCAAACGCGGGCGCAGACGGCGAGTTGGTCATCCGCGTTGCTCGCGGCGTATTTCGTCTTTGACAACACCGCCACCTCTGCGAACAAGATCACCGCCGCCCACGTTCTCAAGCCCTGCTACATGGAGGACGACCACACCGTCACGGCGCTCGCCACGGGCACGTCCGTGGCTGGCATCGTCGTCCGCGTGGACAATGAGGGCGTCGCCGTCGAGTGTGGCGGCTATATTCCCGCTCGCCGCTGCCGCCACGGGCACAGGCGGCTAATTGAGTAAGGAGGTACATTCAAATGATTATCACCCCGCAGGCTCTTAGAGGCATCTATGTTGCTTTCAACACGATCTTCAATAAGGCGTTTGAAGGGCAGCACCCACCTATGAAAAGGTCGCGACCGTCGTGCCCAGCACCAGCGAGTCCGAGACCTATGCATGGCTCGGCGACATCCCCGGCATGAGGGAGTGGATCGGCGAGCGCGAGATCCAGAACCTCTCCGGCTCCACCTACACCATCAAGAACAAGGACTTCGAGCTGACTGTCGGCGTAGACCGCAACGCGGTCGAGGACGACAAGATCGGCCTCTACAATCCTTCCATTCAGATGCTCGGCGAGTCCGCCGCGCTGCATCCCGACGAGCTGGTCTACAGTCTGCTGGCCAACGGCTTCACCGAGAAGTGCTACGACGGCAAGGCGTTCTTCGCTACCGACCACCCTGTCGGCAAGGACAAGGCAAGCAACAAGGGCACCGCGAAGCTGAGCACGAACGCCTACAAGACGGCGCGTACATCCATGATGAGCTTGAAGAACAGCAAGGGCCGCCCTCTGGCGCTGGTTCCCGACCTGCTGGTCGTGCCGCCCGCGCTGGAAGCGGACGCCCGCGACATTCTCGTCGCCGACTTCATCAACGGCACGAAGAACACCATGCAGGGCACGGCGGAGATCCATGTGGAGCCTCGCCTCGCAAGCGACTCCGCTTGGTTCCTGCTCTGCACCAAGCGTCCCGTCAAGCCGCTGATCTACCAGCAGCGCAAGAAGGCGAAGTTCGTTTCCAAGACCAACGAGACCGACGACAACGTCTTCATGAGCAAGAAGTTCATCTACGGCGCAGACTCTCGCGGCAACGCGGGCTTCGGCTTCTGGCAGATGGCCTACGGCTCTGACGGTACCACCACCTAAACCGCCCGGGGCAGAAAGGAGGGCACGGCATGAGCTACAGCACACGCACTGAAGTGCGGGACATGGTCAAGGATGACGCACTCAACGCGATCATCGGCGACACCTTCATTGAAGATCCCGCCGAGCGTGAAGAGCTGGTCTCCCCGATCATCGATGCGGCGATCGCCGACGCGGACGCAGAGATCGACGGCTACCTCGCCAAGGGTACGCCGTCCCTCTGGCCCCGGCCCCGAGGGTCATTAACAAGTTCTCCAAGGATATCGCGGTCTACAATCTGTTCTCCCGCATCGGCATCGACGAGGGGACGGATCAGAAGACCTACCTGAACCGCTACAACGCGGCGATCAAGTTCCTCACGCTGGTCGCGGAGGGCACGGTGTCCATCGGCACGGAGACGGAAGACCCGGCGAGCGCAGCGGCGGGCGGCTTCAAGGTCAAGTCCAACAGCCGCCTATTTACCCGCGAGAAGATGAGGGGATGTGAAGCATGGCCATGTACAGCATCCGACTCGACGGCGACACGCGGGCGATGCGCCGCAGGATCAGGAGCGTCTCGGAGATCGACAAGCAGGGCATCAACGCGGCGCTGGCCGAGGGCGTGCGCGAGTCGACGCTGGAACGGTTCAAGCAGAGCAAAAGACCCGGACGGGCGCAGGTGGAAGACCTCCATCCGCGCCGCGCAAGAGGGCGGCAAGACGCTCATCCAGTCCGCGCAGCTCCGCAACTCCATCCACGCCAAGTCGGACGCCTCCGGCTTCGCGGTCGGCACGAACGTCAAGTATGCGGCGACGCATCAGTTCGAGAACCGGGCCGCACCATCCGGGCGCGGAAGAAGAAAGCCCTCCGTTTTCAGGTGGGCGGCAAGTGGGTCACGAAGAAGCAAGTCCGCATCACCGTCCCGGCCCGTCCCTTCCTCGGTCTCTCGGAGGACGATATGCAGGAGATGAAGGCGACGGTCGAGGAGTTCATCCAGAAGGAGGATTGATCTCTTGCTCTACACGGAAAGCAAGCAATATCTCATCGACAAGCTGAAAGCGGCGGGCATCAAGTCCAAGCCGTTTACCACAGAGAAGGCTCTGGAGAAGAGCCAGGAGTCCCACATCGGCGCGGTCTTGTTCGAACGTGAGTCTTTCACCCGAAACGGTTCCAAAAAGAGATACAGAGACGAAGAGGGAACGCTGCACAAAAGGCGGAAGATCATGGAGCGGGCGACCACGTTCGGCGTGATCATCGGCGGCTACACCGATAATGAAGTCGAGGAGATATTTGACCGCTTTGTGGCGAGTCTTGACCGTGGCCTCTACATCGACGGCAACTTCGTCCCCATTGAGATTGAGGGAGCGGATTGGGTCGACAAGGACGACTCACTCCTGAAAGCACAGGTCGCCGTGCAGGTGATGATCACCTTCAACGGCGGCGTTTACCGCGACACGGGCTTCGCACCTCTGACCGATGTCAGAGTGACGTCCGTGGAGAAGATCACATGAAAGGAGCCTACAGATGGCGACTAAAACACAGAAGCCGGAAGGCGCTGCCGCACCGGAGCTTGTGCCGATCGACAAGCTCCGTGAGCAGCACAAGGTCGGGCGTGCCACCTATGCGGGCGTATGCGCCGCGAATGGCTGGCGGCCCGGTAAGGCGATGACGGAGGACGAGTTCCTCGCCGCCGTCGCCAAGTTCAACAACAGCCCGATGAACGGGCGTAAGAGCAAGGAGGCGAGGAATGCTTAGAGATGTACGCAGCAACGTCACGGACGGACTGCTCGGCTTCGCCACGGCAACGGGCGACGGTCTGCACATCAAGATCGGCGTCTCCCCCTCCGTCACGGAAAAGCCCATCACCATCCTCGGCAGCATGGGCGCAAGCACCATCAAGTCCAAGCTGGGCCTGTCCCCACTGGCCGACGCGGTCATGGACGCGGTGCAGGGCGGCGCGGCCCGCGTGTTCTGTATCCCTGTCGCCGCAAGCACCGCTGGCACGATCGGCGAGGTCACGAAGACGGGCGACGGCGGCGGCAGCGTAGCTGTGCAGGGCTCGCCCAACAACGCCTACGCGCTCACCGTGCGCTTCACCGCGCAGGGCGGGCTCAACACCGCAGCTTTCGTCTACTCCATCGACGGCGACAACTTCTCGGATGAGATCACCGTCCCCGTCACTGGCAGCTACGAGATCGAGGGCACGGGTCTGACGATCAAGTTCACCGAGGCGAGCTCGCCGGATCAGAAGCCCAGTTCCTTCCTCGTGCGCGACACCTACACCCTCAAGACCACTGCACCGAGCATGACGAACGGCGATGTGCTGGGCGCGATTGAGAAGATCAAGAGCTTCAGCGAGGAGTTCGAGTTCGTCCACATAGTCGGCGAGGAGCACGGTGGAGCTGTGGGAGGCGGTCAGTGAAGCACAGAAGGAGCTGATGACGGTCTGCCACAAGCCCTGCTTCTTTCCTCATGGAGGCCGCCTATCCCGCCGACGAGGCGGATGGTGACCTGAGCGATTGGGCGCTGCAGATGGAGGCAGACCGTAAGCGGATCAAGAACTCCGACATTCAGGTCTGCGCCGCATGGGGTCGCCTTGTGCGGCTGGACGGCACCACGCAGATTGTCAACCTCGCGGGCCTCGCCTCCGGGCGCTACGCCATGACGAAGGTGAGCGTGTCCATCGGCAAGACCAAGGATGAGGACGCGCTGGGCTTCCCCAAGACGAAGCTGCTGGAGCTGGTTCCCATCGGCTACGACAGCACCGTCATCGAACTGCTGGACGTCGCGGGCTATATGACCTTCCGCGAGTACGATGGCCTTGACGACATCTTCGTCTATCACACGAAGATGATGTGCAAGAACGGCAGCGACTTCCGCTATGCCGAGGACGTGCGTGTGAAGAACAAGATCATCCGCGAGACCCGCAAGAAGGCGCTGCAGTTCAAGAACGACGACATCGACCTTGAGGACATTCAGGGCGAGCTGGACGCGCGGGCGAAGTTCATCAGCGTGCCGCTTGACCGCATGGTGGAGGACAAGGAGATTAGCTCCTATGAGACCACCGTGGACGAGAGCTGCTACGATACCTTCCTCGAAGATGAGACCATGAGCGTCATCATCCGCTACCTCTCCAGAGGCTATATCCGCGAGGTCGTTATCGACATCGGGCGCTCGGCTCTGAGCAGCAACTAAGGGAGGAGGACAGGCAATGCTGAAGGTAAACGGAAAAAGCCTATGATTGGGGCGACGTGGATCTGAAAATCCCCGGCCTGAACATTCAGGTGCAGGAGATCAGCTATGACGACGAGCTGGAGATAGAGGAAGTCTACGGCTACGGCTCCAAGCCGCGCGGCTACGGCACAGGCAACTATAAGGCGTCCGGCAAGCTCTCTATGCTCCGCGACGACTACGACGATCTGCTGGCCTACTGCAAGCAGAAGGGGCGTTCCCTTCTACAAGATGGAGCTGCCCTCCATCATCGTCTCCTACGCCAACGAGGGCGCACGCACGAAGATCGACGAGCTGAAGAAGGTCAAGTTCTCCAAGCGCAGCAACAAGGCAGCGCAGGGCGACAAGAGCCTCACCGTCGACGTCGACATTATGATCGTCGGCGGCGTGTATCAGGACGGCGTCGCACCCGTCTAAGGACAACATTTTTGAGAATAACAAGGAGGAAGTCACACTATGGAAAGCACCAACAACCAGACCCCCGCCCGCAGCAGCGAGGAACAGCTCAAGGCCAAGTACGGCGGCAAGCTCTACCGCGTCGGCATCACCGTCCCTGTGGACGATGAGAGCGAGAAAGAGTTCTCCTACTACTTCAAGCGCCCCACCGTCCCCAGCTATGACCGCTACATCAAGACCGCTGCACAGGGGCATCACCAAGGCGAGCAAGGCGTTCATGCTGGACGCGGTCATCGACGAGGACGCCGAGCGTCTGACGAAGGACATGGAGGAGAACCCCGGCATCGCGATCTCCATCGGCAATAAGCTGACGGAGATCCTCGGCCTGACGGGTACGGCAAATTTGAAGAAGCTCTAAGAGAACGGGTCGCGGAGGTACGGGAGAGCTTCGTGGAGCGCGGGCTCCTTGAGATCTATCGTTTTGTGCCTCCGCCTCTCTTAGAGACCTTTGACCCCGAAACGATTGACGACGTCGACGAGTTCCTCGGATGGGTCGCAAAGGCCCGCTTCATGCAGGAGCTTGAGGGAGGGCATCGTCACCCGGGCGATCGTGCGAGCGTTCCCCGAGTGACGGCCTCCCGTCGCCGATCGTTTTTCCGCCTCTATCTCAAACTGGAGGTGAAAGCAGAAAATGAGTTTAGAGTCCGTATTTAAGCTGTCGCTCATTATGAACATGATCGACAACCTCTCCGGGCCGATGGCGGGCGTGGCGTCCAAGGTCGGCGCAAACGTCTCCAAGCTGGACGCCGCAAGCCAGACCTTCGGCAACATGGCAAAGGCGGGCGCGGCGATGCAGGAGACGGGCTCGCAGATCGTAAACGCTGTGCTCGCCCCGGTAGAGGCGACCTTTGAAACGCGGCGTGCGCTGGGTGAGCTGGCCTCGCTGGGCGTGCAAGACCTTGAAGCGGTCGAAAACGCCGCACGCAGCTTCTCCGATCAGTGGGCGGGCACGTCGAAGGCGGACTTCATCAGCGCGGCCTACGACATTAAGAGCGGTATCTCCTCCCTCTCCGATGAGGGAGTCGCAGAGTTCACAAGCCTTGCGGCGCTCACAGCAAAAGCCACAAAGTCCACGGCGGGCGAGATGACCTCGCTGTTTGCCACAGGCTACGGCATTTATAAAGACTACTACAGCGACCTGAGCGACATGGAGTTCGGCAAGATGTTCTCGGCTGGCATCTCCGACGCCGTCCGAGCGTTCAAGACCTCCGGCTCCGGCATGGCGCAGGCAATCCAGAACCTCGGCGCATCGGCGACCACGGCGCAGGTGCCGCTGGAAGAGCAGCTCTCCGTCTTGGGTATGCTGCAAGCAACGATGGGCGGCGCGGAAGCGGGCACGAAATACAAAGCCTTCCTCCGCAGCGCCACCAAGGGCGGCGAGGCGCTGGGGCTCAAGTTCACAGACGCCAACAACCAGCTCCTGAGTATGCCGGAGATCCTCGACATCCTGCGGGGCAAGTTCGGCGAGACAATGGACGCCGCCGAAAAGATGGAGCTGCAGAAAGCCTTCGGCGACACCGAGGCCGTGGCGCTCATCGACCTGATGTATAACAAGGTCGGCGACCTGCAGGACAACATCGTCAATATGTACGGCTCGCTCGGAAAGGGCGTGTCGGTCACGGAGCAGATGGCCTCCGCCATTCAGGAGACGGAGCCGGAACGCTTCGAGCGACTCAAGCAGCGCATCCACAACGTCACCGAGAGCATCGGCAACTCCTTGCTCCCCACGGTCAACGACCTGATGAGCAAGGGCGAGGGCGTGCTGACGAAGGTCGGCTCGTGGATCGAGAAGAACCAAGAGCTCGTCAAGGTCATCATGCTCATCGTTCTTGCGGTGGGCGGTTTCCTCGCTGTAGGCGGCACGCTGATCGCCCTGATCTCCGGCGTCGGCCTCGTCGTGACAAAAACGGTCAGCGCGTTCAAGATACTCAAGGGCGGCTTCGCACTGGCGCGAGGGGCGCTCGCACCACTCATATCCTCGGTGTGGAGCTTCACGGCGGCGCTGCTGGCCAACCCCGTCACATGGGTCGTCATTGGCATTGTGGCCCTCATTGCGGCGCTGGTGCTACTCTACAACAAGTGTGAGTGGTTCCGCAATGCGGTCAACTCCGTCATCAACTTCTTCAAGGAAGCGCTGACGGCGGTTGGCTCGGTCGCGAAGTCGGTGTTAGAAGGCATCGGGAACGTGATCGGCTCCGTCATGGACGCGGCAAAGGCGACCGTGTCCGAGAAGCTGTCCAACATCAAGACGGCCTACGAGGAACACGGCGGCGGCATTTCCGGCGTCGCAGCGGCGGCGATGGAGGCGGTCAAGGGCTGGTACACAGCGGGCTACACCTTCATCGACAACCTCACGGGCGGCAAGCTCTCGGAGATCCGTGGGAAGTTCTCGACGGCCATGAGCAACATCGTCCAAGGCATCTCACAGAAGTTCACCGACGCACGCACCGCCTTCTCCAACGGCCTGAACAACATCAAGAACGCCGTCTCCGGCGCGGTCACGTGGTTCTTCGAGTCCGGCAAACGGATCGTGTCCACCTTTGCAAACGGCATCAAGTCCGCCTTCAGCAGCGCGGTCGAGGCCGTAAAGGGCGGCTTGCAGAAGATCCGCAACCTCCTCCCGTTCTCTGACGCGAAGGAGGGGCCGCTGTCCACGCTGACCCTGTCCGGCCAACGCACCATGACTACCTACGCTCACGGCCTGACGCTGGCGGGCGACGCCCCGGCAGAGGCGATGAACAAGAGCCTCCAGCAGGTGCAGGGCGCTCTTGACCGCAAGCCGGAGAAGAAGGTCGACCTCGGCGGCGGGAAGAAGGACAAGGACGAGAGCAGCGATGAGGGCGGCTCCGGTAAGGGCAAGCAGGTCATCATCCACAAGCTGCTCGTCCCGGTCGACCTCAAGAAGATCAAAGACCTGCAGCAGCTCCTCGCTCTTTTGCAGGAGGTCGAGGACTACGCAGCGGCCAACGAGGACGGCGAACCCGGCGACGACGAGGACGCCGCTCCGGCCCCGGCATAAGGAAGGAGGACGCTATGATCTATGTAGAAGACGAGCTGATCAAGCTCAACGGCGTCGTCCTCCCCGGTCTCGTCAAAAGCATCGAGGTCATTGAGACCGCAAAGGTGGACGAGCAGGAGGTCGAGGGCAGCGCCACCAAGCCGAAACAGGCAACGGGCTACGAGGACGCCAAGGTCAACATCGAGCTGATCATTGACGACACGCCCTCGCAGACCAAGTACCAGCGATACGCAACGCTCCGGGCGATCTTCCGATCGCCCGGGCAGAGCGTGCCGCAGCCCATCCCCATCATCAGCGAGGACACCGCCGCCCACGGCGTGGAGAAGGTCATCTTCAAAAAGCTGTCCCACAAGGGCGAAAACAAGCGCGGGCAGCTTACGGCTACGCTGGAGCTGTGGGAGTACATCCCGCAGACCATCACGGCAAAGTCCGGCTCCAGTTCAGGCTCCGGCAAGTCCGGCGGCGGCGCGGCGAGCAATCTGAAGGCAGACTACAAGAGCTACCTGAGCAACGAACGGGGCAAGTCCCCCGCACGGGATGACGCAGACGCCACGGCGGCGATGAACAAAGTGACCGCCATGCCGTACTAAGGAGGCCACAGTGGAAACGAAAGAACTGTACTACCCGCAGATCTCGGCACAGGCCGGTTCCTACACCTTCGAGGAAGGCGTGGAGCTTGAGATCTATTCCTCGAAGTCCTCGTATTATGATTGGGCGAAGATCCGCTTCACGAGCCAGTTCCGCCCGAAGCTCTCGCTCAAGAAGAAAGACCCCGCCACCATCCAGCTCGGCTATGACGGCACGCTGGAGGACGTGTTCACGGGCTTCGTCTCCGGCAACTACGACGGCGGGACGTATGCCAACGAGGTCGCGCTGAAGGATGAGATGCTGCTCATGGAGGAGACGATCATCAACGACACCTTTCTCGACACCACGCCGCAGGAGCTGATCTCGTACTTCCTTGCACAGGCGGGCCTATCCAAAATGAAGCTCTCCAGCAAGACCTACCCGACGCGCAAGATGCTCCCCATTCGGAAGCAGACCGCCGTCCAAGCGATCAACGCCGTCAATGCGGCATGGGGGCTTCGCGTTCCGTTCTTCTTCTCGGGCGGCGTCTTCTATTGGGACGAGAAGCCGGAGCAGAAGAAGGTCTACACCTTCGAGCACGGCGTGAACATCCTCAACCTGCGCCGCGCGGGTGGCGTGTGGGAGCTGGAGACAGTCTCCGCGCCATTCATCAAGCACTCCCACAAAATAAACCTCATCCATCCGCAGGTGAGCGGTGAGGTCGAGGTCTCCAAGGTGGTCAGCAAGACCAACGACTCCGGCTTCATCCGCACCTACATCTATTTCTGACCCCGAAAGGAGAGAACCGACGTGCTCGAAGAAATGGTCGCGTCCGTTATGAAGAAGACGCTGGCGCAGGACTTCCCACATCTGAAGCTCCCCGCCGCCGTATTCGCCACCATCGACTCGGCGGCAAAGAGCGACGCCTTTGACATTGAGGAACTGATCGTCCACAACGAAGTGACGGGCGAGGTGTTCAAGGCGCACATCACCTCCTACTGGTACGAGTACAAACTCACCGTCATCGACCGCTTCGGCAACTCCGACGCCAACTATCCCGCGCTTCCGGGAATTAAGTCTAAGAAACAGTTCAAGGCCGGGGCGGTCGTGGCCGTCGCGCTTCCCTACGGCGACCTCACCCCTGCAATCATCGGGGAGGTGGAGCTATGACGGGCCTGAACGATACGGACATCCGGCTCAACAGCGAGTGGCAGCTCACACAGGCCACAGACGGCGACGCGCCGCTCTGCTCAGGGCTGGAGTGTCTGTATCAGAACATCGTCCTTGAGGCGCTCACGCAGCCGGGAGACGTCTTCTATGACGCCGAGTTCGGCTGGGGCCTGTATGACTTCATCCAGTCCGAGGACACGGAGCTGACCCGTCTGGAGATCACCCAGCGGGTACGGCTCAAGCTGCAGAAGCGGGAGGTCATCCTCCCGGAAAGCATTGAGATCAGTATTGCGTTCGAGGATGACGCGGTCGTGCTGCACTGCTCCTTCCGCTTCGCGGAGGAGGACGAGCGGCGCGAGCTGGACGTCATCATCGGCGCGGTGAGCGTGGAGGTGGTATCAGAATGATCGACAAGGAAATACTGGACGCCGTTCTCCCTCTGCCCACGCTGGACGAGCTGAAGGAGCAGAAGATCGAGGAGCTGAAAGACGAGGGCTTCGTCATCAGCAACTTCCATTCGGTCGGCGTGTTCTACACGATGCTCATGATCGTGCTGCGCATCAAGGTCGAGGTCATTGAATTGCTCCGCATCGTGCTGAACAATATGTTCGTCTCCCACGCGGGCGGTGCGTGGCTCGACCTGAAGATGGCGGACTACTCCAAAAAGCGCAAGAAGGCGCAGAAGACACAGGGCTTCATCACCGTCAGACGCGCCGACATGACGGGCGAGGCGGTCAAAATCCCCAAGGGCCACGTCTTCAAGAGTATCCTCGACATCAACGGCGAGGAGCTGCGATTCTTCGTACTGGAGGCAGCGACGCTGCAAAAGGGCGCGTCCTCCGTGGACGTGCTGGTGGAGGCCGAGACAGAGGGCAGCCGCTACAACGTCCCCGCAGGGCAGATCGTGCGCACGCTGACCTACCTCGGCGACGTCACATTCAGCAACGCCGAGGACTGGATCGTGCGGGAAGGCAGCGACACCGAGGACGACGAGAGCGCGAGGGCGCGGACACTCCGCTCGTGGTCGGAGCTGGCGCAGCGGGCGACAGAGGACACCTTCATTGACGCAGCGGAGTCCGTCCCCGGCGTACTGTTCGCACAGGCCGACTGCAACCACCCGCGCGGGCAGGGCACGGTGGACGTCATCGTAACAGGCACGGCGGGCGAGGCAACGGAGGGACTGCTTGCGGCAGTAAGAGAAGCCGTTGACAAGATCGCTGGCCCGTATGATAATATTCTTGTGAAGTCCTCTGTGACCGTCTCACAGAACATCTCCGTCACGATCACGACTGATACGGCAGACACGAACGAGACGGTGGAGAACCGAATCAAGGCGATCCTCACCGAGCTGCTGGCCGTGCGCCGCAGCCGCAAGCTCAACGAACTGACCTTGTCCGACATCAACCACGCGATCCGCAGCGGCTACAGCGGGGCCACCAACGCGGCGGTCTCCGAGCCGGAGGCGGATGTGAAGCTGGGCAAGGACAAGGTCATCATCCTCGGCGACGTCTCCGTGACGATCGAAAGGGAGTGAGCGGATGAAGCAGTTTGACACCTTCAGCGAGTATATGTTCGACCTGCTCTTCGCCCCTTTGAAGAAGGGCCGGAAGACGGCCAACCAGCTCCGCATCTTCTTCAAGGTCATGGGACGCGAGTTCGACGACCTGAAGGCGGCAATCTTCCGCGTGCGCAACGAGGCGAACGTCGCAAGCTGCTCGGAGGTCATGCTCCCTGTGCATGGGCAAGACCGGGATATGCCGCGACTGGAGGGCGAGGACGCCGAAGCCTATCGGACGCGCCTGTCCATGAAGGGGATCATCTCACAGTGGAGCGGCACGCGGCGCGGCGTTCTCTACGCGCTGACCGCGCTCGGCTACGACCGCAGCCGGATCGAGCTGTTCGCCGAGCAGGACGCGGAACGCTGGGCTGAGTTCATCATCTTCCTGAACAGTTCCAAACCCAGCGGCGTCACGAAATCTCTCGGTCATCGACGCGCAAGTCCGCAAGGTCAAGGAGGGCAGCAGCAAGCCCGCCTACGGTATGGAGACCATCGGCGGGCTCATTATTCAATCCCGGCTTCAGACAGGCTTCTCACGCTATCCAAGGTGCGGAGAGATCGTGTGCGGCGTGTGGCCGCATATCGTCAGCGAAGGACGCCTTGTGGTCTCGACGGTCATGGCGCAGGGCGGCGCATCGGGCGGCGGCAATCCCTTCCCGAGAGTCGGCACATTTGCAGCCTCCGAGGAGTTCTATCACTTCGGCGCGTACACCATTTATCAGGGCTTCGCCTCGGACATTGAGGTGGGCTCGAAGGCGGCGCAGGGTGCAAAGGTCTACCTGAGATGCTCCACCTCTACGCGCTGCTCTACCAACGCGAAAGGAGGCGCAGCAGAATGAAAACATTGACTTCTATCGGTATCCAGAAGATCGGGCAGCGGTTCGTTGACTCGGTCGATCATGCGGACTACACGCTCAACGGCGTGCCACAGACAGCGGAGCCCTTCCGCCGCTTCGTGCAGGGCGCGAGCGCGAGAGTCTACATCTACTTCGACGACACCGTGATCGGCGACGTTGCCGAGGTGCAGCTCGTGGATAAGGACGGCGACGTCATCGCGTCGGCGGGCGAACGGGTCTTCACCAAAACACCGGGCAAGGGGCTTTATATAGCCTTCAAATATAATATCTTAGAAGTGGAGGTCGAGAGCAGCAATGAAAACCTATGAAAAAATGGATGGCTTGATCACGTCCAAGACGTTGAGACGGGAGAGGTCATTCAGGAAGGAACGCCCGTGAGTCAGACGAACATGAACCACATGGACGACGGCATTTTTGCAAACCGCGAAGCAGCCATTCTCCATGAGGCTCAGATCGCCGACGCGCAGAAAGAGATCAAGGTGTTGAAGGATGCGACGCTGAACAACATGGTCAACAATGTCTTTCTCATCAACTTCAACACCGTGACCTCGGTCGCGATCACGTCAGGGATTTACGACTCCGTGGCGCGAAAGATCTATGTTTAAGGTCGCTTGCAGCCGAAAGGAAGCAAGCTGCATCATCGGAAGCCTGCTCGTGGAGCTGGCCCCGGTATGCGAGAAGTGCGGCGGGTTGCCGGATGGCGTGCTGAACCTGCAGACGGAGGCGGGGCTGTCCCTCACAGGGGACGCCGACGTACTCATCACAGGGCACAGCATCATCAGCGGCAAGCCTGTCAGGATCAAACTCACGGACTACGGCTTCGAATATTATGGTGATCACGCCGAGCTTGCCCGCGTTCGGGAAAAGAGGTGTGTATATCATGGCGGAACCGTCAGTCCTGCAAAAGAAAACTGAGATATTTCTCGAAAGGGATATATACCCCTTGCTGAAAAACTTCCCCGCCTCCGAGAAGTTCTCCCTGTGCCAAGAGATCAAGAAATCCTGCTACAAGCTCATCCGGGCGGCTGTTATGGCCAACAACCTCACGAACGTCAACAGACGGCTCATGCGGCTGGATGAGGCGGACGCAGAGAAGACACTGCTGCTCGTGCTTTTTAGGCGTCGCCAAGAACCAGAAGTACATCACGCAGAAGAAGCTCTTGGAGCTGCAGGGAAAGCTCGAGGAGATCGGGCGCATCATTGGAGGACTGCAGAAGTTCTTCATCAACAACCGAAAATAGACCATCAGAAAAAGTACAGCACCTACTTAGGGTTATCTCTGTCTGGCGTCGAACCGTGCGAACCGTGGGTACAATTCGGCCCGCAACTGGAACAACAACAATGCTACGAACTCCAACCCGAACGTCGGTTTCCGCCCCGCCTTGTAGGTTATTACGTCATCTGCGGCCACGGCTTCAGGTGCGTGTCCTTGTTATACTTCAAGGGAGAGGTAATCCTTCGCCATGTTGAGAAACGGCGTAAAAACAGTGACAGAGCTTCGCCCGCCCTCTCGTATTGGGAGGCGGAGGGAGGTCTACAATGTGGGTAGCAACCCGCGTCATGGGTGCCAAGCCGTTCTAAAAGGAAAGGATGCCACGAATGACGAAATTCCCAATTATGCTCTACAACACGAAGAGCACCAAGAAGGCCCTCGTGCCGCCGATCCCTCCACCCCCTCCAGCTATGAGGGACGCCGTGGGCTGGTCAGCGATCGAGGCGGGCTACAAGACCGCCTTGCGAGGCAGCCGCAAGTTCACGCGGGAGGCCGTGCTCTACGACCTCTATTCCGAGGTGAACAACGTGCGCCTGTGGCGCGATCTCAAGAAAATTGAGAAAACGAGACAGGCGGGCGTTAGTGAGTACACGCCGGGAAAGTATCGGCACAGGATCATCGTGGAGCCGAAGGAGCGCAGTCTTCACATCCCACCGCTGCGGGACAAGGTCGTGCAGCTCGTCATCCATCAGGAGCTGCAGACGCTCTTCCGCCCGGTATTCGTCAACCGTTCATTTGCGTGTATGTACGGAAAAGGCCCCATCCGAGCTGCCTTCAACGTACAGCATGACATGAGGGTCGCCCGCATGAAGTGGGGCGACGAGGCGACGGTCATCAAGATCGACGTCCGCAAGTTTTTCTACAGCATCGACCGCAGCGTGCTCAAGCAGATCATCGCGAAGCGGTTCAAGAAGCTCAAGAAGAAGTACCCCGAGAAATACGAGGACTTCCTCCGTTTTTACAGGCTTCTTTGCAAAGTGATCGACAGCTCGCCGGAGGGCGAGAGAGGGATTCCACTGGGGAACGTGAGTTCTCAGGACTTCGCCAACATCTACCTCAACGAGCTCGATCAATTCTGCATCCGCTTCCTCGGTGCGACGCTCTACACGCGCTACATGGACGATGTCGTCGTCATAGCGCCAAACAAGGAAATCGCCCGGGAGTGGTTAGCAAAGATCAAGGTGTTCCTCAAGAGAGACTGCACCTTGAGACCAACCAGAAGACCAAGATTTTCTATGTGCGGCAGGGCGTGAACGCCTACGGCTTCAAAATCAAAGCGACGCATCTGCTTCTCCGTACCGAGTCGAAACGGCGGGAGAAGCGGCGCATCAAGCGGATGATGGAGAAGCTGCAGGAGGGCACGATCACGAAGGCGGCGATCGTCCAATCGGTCAATTCGTGGCTCGGCTTCGCCCGATGGGCTTGCGCCTACAATCTGGCGAAGAAGATCTTCGCTCCCTACCGCTTCATCAAAACGGAAGGAGAGCTACCTTATGGCGCAATATCTCGGAACCGTCAAGCTCGGCGGATTCTACAACAACGGCGCGGCGCTGGCAAGACCTACAAAGCCGTGGCGTAACGACAGCGCACCATATTCAGGCTTGGTTGGGGCCAATATCCCCTCGATGTCCGGCAGCATTTCAAACTACAGCTTCGGCAACACGCCCTCGGACGACGCAAGAAGCTCCAGTGGGTGAAGATCAAGGACGGCGACAAGACGCTGCTCATCTGTGACCGTGTCATCCTCGTCAATGTCACTTGGAACGACCTGAACAGCGCGGGCTGGATCTTCGGCAAGGAAGGTCACCATTGACGGCGCAAAGTACAAGCTCCGCTCCCTGACGGGTGGCAGCAACTACCGCAATACCTCGACGCATACGCGGGCGGCACGCCCACCAATAACGAGTGGGACAGATTTCATCACCCGCGAGGAGGTCATCACGGGCCTCCCGGCTCCTGTGTCCTCCGACCTCGACAGCAACTTCAATTCAACCGATCTCAGCAGTGCACATAATCAGCTTTGGAACTGGATGGGCGTCTATACTTGGTGTCAAGAGACGTATTCCTCGAATACGTCGACCCGTGCGATTCGCGGGTACGGTTCGGCCCGCTTCTGGAACTACGACTATGCTTCGTACTCCAGCCCGTACGTCGGTTTCCGCCCCGTCCTTGAAATCCTGAACACTGACCCTCTGATCTCTGACAGTGACAGAGATCTCGGAGATAAGAACAGCAATTTCACGATCACCTACACGGTCGATGACGCCGACTCCGGCGACGTCTTGACGGCGACGGAGTCGCTCGATGGGCAAACGACGAAGTCGTTTGCCCCGACGCGAAATTTGGTAAACACCATCTCTGTCGATGTCGACTCCCTGAGCCTCGGCAAGCACACTGTCAAGGTCGTCGTCAGCGATGGGCAGGGCGGCACAGCGACCCGGACGTGGACGTTCACCCGCACCAACTCCGCCCCGACCATTTCCGGCAGCGACGGCAACCTCGGGGATAAGAACCTCGGCTTCACCTATGCCTACACCATTGACGATGCGGACGGCGACACACTGACCGTCGTGGAGGAACTCAACGACGAGACGATCCGCACGATCAACAATGCGCCCAAGGGCGAGGAGCTGACCGTGACGATCACCTCGGAAAAGCTCTACGCGCTGGGCCTCAATTCGGTCAACACCCTCAAGATCACCGTCACGGACGGCAAGGGCGGCACGGCCTACCGCCGTGTCACCTTCAAGCGCACGAACTCCGCGCCGACGATCTCCGGACAGGACAAGGCCCTCGGTCTGAAGAACGGGAGCTTCGCGGAGAACTACACCGTGAGCGACGTCGAGGGCGACAACGTGGTCGTCACCGAGTTCGTGGACGATGTGCAGATCCGCAGCTATCAGGCGACGCTGGGACAGCAGGAAACGATCGACGGACCATTGCGACGATCATGTTCATCTGTTTTGGTGTGGCCGAGCGGCAAAGGGCAAGCAGGGAATCAAATCCTGCGATTCTGTTGGGTTCAGGTTGTCCGCAAGCAAATATGTTGGGGGAAACATTCAACGTGCTGCAAAGCGTTACGAAAACCTGCAGGCTGGGTGTTTTTGCGCCAGACTCTATTTGCCTGAGATATGTCGCATTGATGTTGCAGGCTTCGGACAGCCGTTCACTTGTCCAGCCCCCTATCCTTTCGCGCGGTGTTGATTCGTTTTCCCAGCAACTTTTTATCCATCTGATTCTCCCCATCTGTATGCTGATTGAGGCAAATTCGTTCCCTATAAGCTTACATTTTTCTTGACGCAGAAAATAGCGACTGTTAGAATACGAAATATAAGCTATTAGACTACATGCGAGGTGATACAAGATGTACGGAACGAAAAGCTGCGCGATCCTAGGACACAGCCCTATGCGGTTTGCATGGGGTTTCGACGAGAAGCCGCGCGCGTGCAGAGATATGAAGCTGGAGGTGGCTCAGCAGATCATGGTGCTGCGGCAGCAGGAGTGACGCATTTTCCGTGGCCTGCGACTACGGCGTGGGGCTTTACGCCGCCGAACTCATTAACGTTCTGCGCGACAATGATCCGGAACTGATGCTGTTTTTGTGTTACGCCATACGAGGAACAGGCAACAAAGTGGACACCGGAGCTGCGCGAACGCTATTTCGATATGCTTGTCAAATGCAGCCACATGACAGCCGTTTACACATAAGCAGCCAGACGCACAGCTGAAAGCCTACCGAACAATCATCCGGCAGTCTGACATGGTGCTGGCGGTCTACGATCCGGCATCTGCGCGCGGGGATGATACCGATAAGGCTGTTTCTTATGCGAGAGAATTGCGCCGCCCCATGCTGATGATCCACCCGGACACATTGAAAACGACATATTCCTGCGTGGAAGTCTGATATGTCGTAAGCGTCAAACCTCCTCGCGTATAAAAGGCCGCCATCTCAAAGGAGACTGTTGCTCACCGAGATGGCGGTCAATTATTTTTGCGGTATATAGCATTCTTCCGGGGCATTTGCGGGAAGCAGGCTTTCAGCCCATGCTTTGTTAGTTTCGCTCAGCTGCGGCGCAGTCTGCAGGATCCACAGCAAGTATCGGTACGGATCTAAGCCGTTCTCCTTCGCCGTTTCAATCAGGCTGTAGATCACGCTGCTGGCCTGTGCGCCGCCCGGCGTGTTGGCAAACAGCCAGTTCTTTCCGCCCATCACAAATGGCTTCATGCTGCGCTCGGCACGGTTGTTGCTCAGCTCCAGACGGCCATCCTCCAGATACCTTGTCAGATACGGCCACTGCTCCTGCAAAATGGATCGCCTTTCCCAGTGCAGACTTTGGCGCAGTCTTCGCCTGCATCTCATTTTCCCATGACAACAGCGCGTCTAAAACAGGTTTCTCCTGTTCCAGCCGCTTCTTATACCGCTCCTCCGGCGTCAGCTCCGCCAATGCCTGCTCCAGCGAAAAGCCGGGAGCAATCGCATTCGCCAATCGCTGCCGGCGAGTCCTTTTGCATCTCCTTGGGCAGCGTTTGCAAAGCCTCGTCAAATTTTCGCCGCGCATGTGCCCAGCAGCCCACCACACGGATGTTCCCCGGCAGCTTATGATACCCCTGGTATCCGTCCGCGTGCAGCCAGCCCGAGAAGCCTTTCAGGAAAGCCTCTGTATGCTCCGCTTTTCGGGTGGGCTGGTACTCATACAGTACAATGGTCTGTTTCGCGCAGCCGCTGGTGCGGTACAGCCACATGTAGGACTTGCTGGTAGAGGAACGTCCCGGCTCTTTCAGCACCTGCAAGGTCGTCTCATCCGCGTGCAGCGCCGGTTCCTTGCAGAGCTGCTTATGCAGCGCATCGTAGACCGGCTGCAGCCGTTTCTCCGAAGCCTTCAGCAGCCAGTTGGCCATGGTCTGCCGGGACAGCTTCAAGCCCTTAAGTAAAGCTCAGCTGCTCCAGCAGCCACTCATTCTGCAGCGTGAGGCTGGTAATGACCTGTGCCTGTTCCTGAAATCGCTCATATTCCGCACGGGAAATGGTGACCATTTCCGCCGTGTTGCTTGTCCGCATTTCTCTGTTTTCCATGCAAACATTATACCACAGAATGCGGCAAAAGCCAGTGTTTTCCATGGTTTCCACCCATTTTCCCTGCTCAGACAGTGGTCAATCCCATTACCGGGCGGTGGGCTTTCGGCTGCTCAATTTTTAGTCCTTCCATGAGCCAGCGGTACTGCTGCGGCGTTAGCACCTTTACCTCGGATTCCGAGCGCGGCCACTGGTACGCGCCCTGTTCTAAAGAAGGCTGAAGCCGTCCTTTTTCCCAGTACAGACCCTTGATCCGGTCCCGCCGACGCCCGCAGAACAGGAACAGGGTATTGGCAAAAGGGTCTAACGCAAATTGCTGCTGGACGAGGCGTGCCAGACCATCTATGCCTTTGCGCAGATCTGTGTAGCCGCAGGCAATGTAGATTTTATCTGCGCCGGTGAAGTCGTTCAGCATAGGCGCAGAAGTTCTACCAGCATTTTCAGCTGTTCCGTATCGCACCCGGGATAAATATCCAGACTGGCGTTTCCAATATGCAGCGTTGCGGAACATTCTGCCACGTTGCATGATACCTGTTTCGGTGCCGGAAGCTCTGCAAACCTGACGGCCGACACGCTCGAGCACGGCTCTGTTTCAGCCAAGGCCAGCAATTCCCGTTCCCAACGGTAACCAAATTCCAGGTGTATTCTTCCTTCGAGGATGCGGAACCGAATGATACTCGGCAGTTTCCTGCGCAAGCCAATCCCAAGGGGCTGCTCCGTCTCATGGAACGCCCGCCCGTTCAACGCATATCATTCCCCCTTTCCAGTCCATGACATAATCTCCGCTGGCCGTTGACTTCACTGCCCAAAATACGGAAGCTCCCGTTTGGCAAAGCAGAATTGCACGCCGCGAAGCGTTTCTTTCGTTGACGATCGCCACAAAAGTATCTCCATTTTTCTTCGCTTCGGAAGTGTATGCAGATATACCTGCTCTGCGGCATTGTCCGTCGGCGCATCCATCCGGTTTGACCGGCCAATGTATTTCTGCTGAATATGCGTCGCGCGACATGCTGTCTCACTATAATACCGGCAGCTACTCCGCTAAGAACGGATATCCGATTGATTGCAGTGAACATCAGCATCAGCGGCTCTGCTATTGAAATGCCCGTTCGAGAGCAATGCGTAACT